>ERZ1034920.151-NODE-151-length-56107-cov-35.158656_pt1 | contig 56107 bp, 85 predicted proteins | sample MGYA00520688_ERZ1034920 | MGnify/ENA primary metagenome ERZ1034920 (study PRJEB33766, sample SAMN09781785) | gut metagenome | biome: gut microbiome | host: Homo sapiens | place: Madagascar | study: EMG produced TPA metagenomics assembly of the PRJNA485056 data... | reverse complement strand
GGTTTGTTGTCTTTCACATCAAATGAATATGAATAGTCGTTTCTGAAAAATCTATTTGTCGTTGCAGAATAATTCCATTCAAGGCTGGTTGATTTTTTCTGTGATGTGATTCTTTCAAGGAATAATCTCTGTGTTATGTAACCTGTACCGTCATTATTTACTGTGAGGGTATCACATACATCACCTATACCATGTAAAGATTTTTCAATCTTTAGATTGTTACATTCACAACACTCATAATTTGTTGCAATACTACCAACCTCAATCTGAATATTGCTGATAGTAACTGTTGCTTCCACATTATTAAGATAAAAACAAATTGCTTTACTAAGTTTACTCATGTCAACTACTTCTGTTACAGAAAATCTTTGTTTTGTTGACGAAATATTTATAGAAGTGTAACTATACTTCGTAAACTGTACATTCATTTTACAATCTACACTAGATTGTATATCAAATGATAAAGTAACTGATTTACCATTTAGCTTTGTATAGTCAACCCCATAGCCTTGACTAACGCCAATAATCGTAGTATGTCTAAAAAACGCTCCACTATTAATAGTATCTGCATTTGAAGTAAATGTTAATGAACAATTTTGTCTGTCCCATTCAACAAGTTGAGCCTTGCTATTCATAGAAACTATAGCCTTAGAGGTATCAAACAAATTTTTTTGATACAATGTTATATTTGGGTTATTAACATTTTTGATAGTTACTGGTGCGGTTGGAGTTGGTACAGTAGATTGTGTTGAACTACCATATAAAGATAAACCTTTAATATGTTTTTTGGGGCTATCATTTAAATAACAAGATGATGCTTTGTCAGTACCGCAAATAATATTATCAGCTTTAGCTGATACATTATTTTTAATATTTGGAATACATCCAGCGATTAAAGGTATACCCTCTGATACCCTGTGTGGCAAATACGGAATATTTGCATCATCATACTTACATAACATTGGATAAATAACAGTATCAACTTCACCAACTGTGGAACCTATTTGTACTGTTAAATATATAGATGAATATTTTGAGTTATCGATTGTCAACGTAGTATTGTTATAATAAGTGCTTTTACCGGCTGTATCAATCAATGCTATTTGACAATACACAATAACATCTGTGTTATTTATAGCACTATCACTAATATAATACTCACCATCTTCTAGTGATAACTTCTGATTAGTTAAAATTGGTTGATACTTACTAACTGTTGTTCCTGTAATGTGATAGCCTTCATCTTCTGTTTTATTAACAGTAAAGATATTACTTTTGACTGTTAGCAATTTACTCCAGTCAAATAAATTATGACTTTGCACTAAATCAGCTTTATTAGTATCAAGCAAATTAATGTTATCAGCATTATCTCCAACTGCCTTATCTGTCGCTGTCTTGTAAGTGTTAAAATCTGTTTTATCTAGCTTACCAGATTTCAAACTTTCAATGTCTGATAGAGGTGTTTCTAACTTAGAATTTACATAATCAAAAACCGCTTTAGTTGATGGGTAATAATCTGAGCTAGGAAAGTTAATTTCTTGTACCTTGTTAGATGTGTTTTCCTTAGCATCATCAGACACAACGAATTCTGCCATAGTGCCATCATTCTTTTTGATTAGCAATTTGCCTGAATCAGAAAGAAAAATCGGTTCTCCAATATCATAAAAAGCAGTATTCAAGTCCGATTCCTTACCTCTACGAAGTAAAATCTTATACTTATTATCAGCCATAGACTGCTTCCCTCCAATCATCAAAGACATAATGGCCAGTACCATGTTCACCTTTATATCTTGCAATTCTATAATACAGTTTCTTTGATTTTAAACACCATAATAATTGATATGGCTCTGATTCTACAAACACTGTTCTCAAAACAACAGTATCATCAGTATATACAATGATTTTCTCAGAGGTTTCTTCTGTTCGCAGATATCTATCTGCATTGATAGATACTGAACCACTTGGAGTGAATAGTTTAGTACTGTCATCTTTTGGCGATTCATCATATGCAAATGATGATGTTGGAGTTGCGTACGCTGATACATATTGTTTAATAGCCTCATCTGTATCTGTCTTATTATAGTAATTGGTTTCAAGATATGCTTTTGAAACCGAAACATTACTATCTACTGCAATAGTAGTTGATGAACTATCAGCAACAGCAACATAGAAGTTTTGTAACACTTTGACAGGTGCATAATTGTTGTATGCAGGAAGATAATCTGCATATTCCTCATCAGCTACAGCAATAGAATACAATATTTCTTGACCGGTACTATTTTTCTTATCCTTTGCAAATAGTCCAATCTCAGTAATCCTATAACCTGTTTTCAGCTCTACATTGGAGAGTATTCCTTCAATACATACGGTTTTGTTATCTACAATAGATAATGAACTAATGGAAATACTCTGTTTTTCATTTTTAAGGCTAGTTGATGAAGATACATTATCCTCCGTTTTATAAACTCCATCACCAAAAGCTATGCGTGTAAACTGTACTTCAGATATACCAGCAATGGCTTTGTTGATGAGTTTTTGTGCCTCAATAGTAATCGTATTAGACTTATATTTAGCCAAAATACATTCCACCTTTCTTTGTTGTTATATGTGCGATATTACTTATAAGTAATTACCGTTAATGATTATTCTATCTTCTGTATTATTAAGTTTTCCACCGTCAACAGTATTTGCAAAACTAGTAGATGATAAAGTACCACCGTCAATACTTTCTACTGTTTGCATAGATGTTGAAGCAAGTGCAACAGAACTAAAAGATGTAATTGAAGAAGAAGAAAAAAACACTTCATTTATCGCAGTTGAGGGTTTGTATTGAAATACAAAGGGTAAATGTGCAGGAATTCTTGTATTAATAGCTTGTAGAATATCAGTAATGTTGTTCTTAATATCACAATCGCTTGTTGTAAGAACAATATAATTATTCTTAGTACTATCAATAGCTTTAAATTCACCTTTACAAGTGCCATTTGCAATAGTTTCAACTATATTACAAAGTTGGCTCATTGTTAATTTACCGTGACCACCATAATAAACCTTGATGATATTTCTTCGTTCATCAAGGCTTTTATCAGATGATATTGTAATGTCAAAAAACTTCTCGAATTTTTCAACTGTTTTTTCGTCCATTGTGTCAATAAATTTATTATTGATAACTAATTCAAGAGAACTATTAAAATCTTCAGAGGCTTTAGCTTCTACTTTTAGAAGTTCATCTAGTTCCTTTAATTCTGTAATACAAGAAGGATATAAAGATTTTAACCATTTATATGTACTTATATCATTATGAAGAGATAACACTAAGTGATACACCTCCTAGAACACCTACGCTACCTTCTGGAACGGTAATTTTAGTTTGGCCATTGTTTACATACAAAGAAGAATAATCAATCACATTGTCTAATTCAATAATAATTGAACCGATTTTAGCATAGCTGATATTTCTACCGGTATCTGAATGTAGTGCAACATCCTTGAAATATTCTCTCATTGCATCAACAATTTCTTGTGATACTGTACTTTGTTGTATACCTTTCTTAATTTCAGCCTTAACACTAATTGATATTGTGAATTCTTTTGCACTCTGTGCCACAAAATGAGCACCTAAAGGAGCAATACCGTCACCATATCCACTACCTAATTTCATTAGTGTACCCTTGTTATCAATAGCAACTGAGTAAGCAGGTTTCATAGGGTCAATATAGTTTTGCACATAATCAATCAAATCTTGTGTTAGTGGTTTACCCTCTGTTGATAATAAAATCGCTTGTACGGTATTAGGACCGTACTTTAAAGGTGTAATTGTTGCTCTACCAACACCATTAATCGATTCACACCACATTTTATATTGTGCTGCGTTTCCGTTTTCAGCAGGACCAGAGATTTTATTTTTAATTCTGTTACGAAGTGAATCATCTGTTTCATCATCAATAGCAGTTACGATACGAGAACCAAAGTAAGCACTTTCCAAATCATCAATATTTGTTACCGGAACTGCTATCGTTCCACTCTTGATTGAGTTGTACTCTGTACCTGTTTCTTTACACACTAGAAGTATCTTCGTTGGGTCTTTACTATACACTTCGATACCAAAAATACCTCTTGTATCTTCATCAAAGAACTCTGCCGGTTCTTCTAGATTGAATAAATCAACATCACCTTGATAATTCAACAGATATTTAACCGGTGTAGCTCTAATTCTTGATAGCCCATGTTCTGAAGCAAATCTATCAAGGTATTCACCTGTTGCAGTTTCAATGTTTGTCATTAGATATGCTTCTTCTAATTCTCTATATAATAGTGCCATTTCAACTGCAATACCAGCAACTGCATCATAAGCAATAGAACCTTCCCTCTTATCAATATCCGAAGGAAAACACTCTAGCAAATCATTTCTTATTTTTTCAGTAGTCATGTTTTCAAACATTGTCTATCACCTCCTGTACAAACAAGCCATTGCCATATATTGTATCAACCAAAAATTTAATGTTAAGTACATTTTCTTCTAAAGTAATAGAAAAATCATATACAGCAACTATTCTGTCATCAACTAGCAAACAATCTTTAATAAGCGAAGGTATAACGGTATATATATAATCGTCTGTAACACTTTCACCCATTACTGTGTTAGCAATCTCTGATCCATATTCAGTTGAATATATAGCCTTGTATTCGTTTCTCTCTGTAATTATGGCCTTGTGGATAAACTGCATTAAAGCCTCTTTGTTATCCACATGGCCAACTATCCTCTTATTTTCCCAATCAATAGCATATGTTTTATTCGCATATTCTTCCTCTTCAAATAGCTCATCATCAATAGTAATAGCTACATCCATATAACATCACACCTTATCTAACAAATAAAATAATTCATCTTCAACAAGAAAAAGTAAGTACACATTATCCCCTGTCTTAACACTTTTCATTCTCTGAGGAACTATCAAATCATCATTGGAGATAATAAGTTTTTCATTTGAGGTAGCAACAAGTTTAATGCCTTTTGAAGTAGAAACAACCTTTGCAGACATTAAAGATAATTGTTGCTTTGCTAAAGACTGAATTATTGCTTTCAACGAAGTATTCTTCATTTTAATTCTCCTTGTCTAGCTCCATTCTTTTTCGTCATACACATTAAGAGTTAGCTGTGTACTGTAACCACCTGAGTCATTGAAAGAATGAGTATCACTGTCAATATAGTATTTACGAGATATGTTTAGAGGTCTAATTATGACATTAACACAACGACCACTAATAAGCCTCTTATCGCCATTAACTGTAAGGGTTAATGTATTATCAACTTTATCCCTGTTCATTAATTCTCGTCTAGTGTACTTGCTTAACTGACCTTTGTTTTTTTCCTTGTTGTAAGAGATCACGTCTTGAAAAACACCTATTACACTTTCAAGGGTTACATTCCAAGATGAAGCCCTAAATTTGTTTTTATCGTCATACATTTTTATTCGTGTGACAACATTTTCATAGGATTTCACTCTCTTATAGGACTGCACATTAGTACCGGTTTCTATAATGAGATTAACCACATCTTTAGACCTTCTTGAAAGGCTTAATTTTCCCTTATCAGCACGAATATAATATCTTATACCCGTATGCTTATAAGTCTTAGATAAAGCCGACAGAAGGCAATCCCAAGCCTTTTTACTCTCTTGTATATGTGACTTAATAATATACGGAGTTTTTGCAGTGCTTGATACAGGAATATTGTATCTCTTACACACATTGAGAAATATGCCTGATGCAGTTTTATTCTTGATTACGAAAGTATCTGTATTATTAGAAAGATACACACCAACATCATAGGCTTTACAAGTAATAGTCTTATTGCTAGAGTCCTCTTCTTGCCGAAGAATTATGCCTCTAAACGCTTCATCATTATTTATCTTATAAATAACATGATTACCCTGTTCAATATCAATTCCTGCCATTGCTATATTTTTATCATTAATAAGAGTGAATTCAAGGGTTCTACAAGCCGAGCCCTTTTGTCCACCCCATGTTGCATTAATAAGCAACTCAGAAATATCATATTTAGTTTTCTTACCTTTAATAAGATACAAGGTTAATTTATTAGCCATAATAAATCACCTTCCCTAATCCGGTAACAGCAAAACTGTACCCGGCTTTAACCATTTTTTAGGTTTATGATACTTTTTTGCAATAGAATCAATCAAAGACTTATTTAACTTATAGATAGCCTCATCTTTTTGTGAATCACCACAGGCAACAATAGCAATAGCTAACAGTGAGTCACCTTTTTGTACTGTATATGTTCTGTTTTTTACTGCTGTATTTACTCTCTTTCTTCTTTTCTGTCCTATTTTGCGAACAGAAACAGTTTTGTATTGCTTGAATGTGATACTGTAGTAAATACTACCGACATCACCACCCTGTTCATAAGACTGATAATCTGTAATCAAGCAATAATAATCTAGATACATACCAGTAATAATTATGTGAACAACAGTTTGTTCTCTGAGTAATTTTTGTAGCTTATTGTGATACCAAATTGGATAATGAAGGTATCTATTAACAATTAATTCACTATAAGAAAAAACTGAGTCAAAAGAGATAGTAACAAGATTGGGAGTACCTCTCTCCATTAGTTCTCCCAGTTCTTCAATATTAACAGTATTATTCTTACTTTGCATAGTCACCGTAACCTTTTCCGGATTGATTGGAATAGTGAATTTACTTTTCTCATTATTCCAAGTCAGAATAATTTTATAATCATTAGAACTCATAACTATCATCTCCTTCCTCAAATATTTCTTCATTAAGAATATTGATAAGAACTGGCTTTAAGTTCTGTGTCATTACATTGACAATATCTTCTTTATTCGTGTTCTTATTAGCACCTACAACCTTAATAGAGCCTATGCCTTCTAGCTTAATAGTAACAGTTTTATCAGCTGAGGAAGAATTAGAATTGTTTGTGCTATTTGAACTTTGTGAAGTATTGATTGAAAAGCTAGGTGCAATCTTTTTGTCATCACCATACAAGAGATTTCTTGTTTCTTGTGCTGTATATACTTTTGCACCCTTTTGGCCAACAACAAGTTCAGGACCTTCTTCACCGGCTAAGAATATGTCTTTTGCATAGTCTGTACCGATTGCGTTTTTGGAAGTATTTTTAATATTAAAAGGGTCTTTGCTATCAAAATTGAACCAGTTACCATTTGTACCAGCTACAAACTCAGTAGTATTCTTTTTCTTATTTTTATTGCTTCCACTATTATTATCATTGAATATAAGTAAATTCTTAGCACCTGAAATTGCATCAGCCATAGCACCGGCTATTCTATTCTTGTTACCGGTAATTTCATCAATGTAAGCATCTATCGTCTTTTTAGCACTTTGCTTTGCATCCTTGCTTAAATTCAATTTATCAATAGTATCTCCAGCACTTTTGATAATTTTTTCCTTTGATTTGTTAAAATCAGTTTCTATATCAGCATAACTTGAAGATAATTGTTTTTGTTTATCTGTTAAATCACCATATTTTTTTACAATATCTTGTAGTCCTGATGTATCACCATTCTTAACTGAGTTAGCCAAACCTTGAAGAATACTAGCACTATTTTCTGAACCGTCATCAAATTGTTTCAATACCGTTCTCAAGCCCTTAACTTTACTTGTATATCCGTTAAGTGTATCAAGATTACTTTTGTAAGTATCCCAATAATTAATTTGAGATTGTAAATTTGATGATATTTTATCTGTTGAAGTTGCAGAAACTTTTTTTACCTTATCCCACATATTATATTGACCAGTAAAAGACTTATATGCACTATCATATGCTTTATCATATGAGGCAGCTAACTTATCTAAATCACTTTTGATTGTCGTTGCAGCCTCATTGATGCCTTTCTGAGTGTTATTTTTAGTGTTAAGATTTAGTCCTAGTTCGGTTGCTTTTAGTTCCTTGATTTTCTTTTGATATTCTTTAATATCGTTGATATTATTATCGTAAGCAGATTTTGCTTTATCATATGTATCTTGTATTTCTTTATATTTTTTCTCGAATTCATCTTTTGCTTTTTCAGCAGAGGTTGTACCACTATAATAACTTGCTTCTAAATAACCATATTCTCCATCAGCAGTATAGCTATTAATTTTCTTAGCCGTTTTAGAAACAGAGTCATTATATTCTTCCATTTTGTCTTTAGCATCTCTTAATTGTTCTTTTGCTTCACTTAGTTTGTTTTTAAGTGTATCTTTATTGGAAGCAGCGTCTTTCCAAGAGTTGTAATATTCTGTATACTTATCCTCAAAAAGTTCTTTATTTATTGTTGAATTGATATCTTTTACTGAACCTTTAATATCATTTGATACTTTACTATAAGTTAATCCAAGTGAAGGTACTTTTTCGTTCAGTATATCAATGATACTAGACATTTCAGCTTGGTCACTAGCCGTTATTTTGCTTTGTGAGCCAAGTTTACTTAATCTTGAAACGAGGTTTTTAGTAACCGTATCTTCACTTTCAATTTTCTCAATATTATCTTTATGAGAAGACATTGTATCATTGTAATTATCAACAACTTGATTACAAGAATCTATCCATTCATCTAATGTTTGTTTTGATGATGAATAAGCATCTTCCAACTTATTAATTTTGTGTTTTAGTTCCTCAGCTTGGTATGAATTGTCACCATACTTTTTTTCAGTTTTTTTAAGTTTATCATTTAATTCATCCAACTTATCTTTTTGCTTTGTTGTTGCAAGAGATAATTGTTCAGTATTATCTTTTGCATCATCAGCAAGTGAATTGTAAGCAGTTAAACCTGCTACAACTGCAGCTAAAGCAGTACCAGCTAAAAACATAGGATTAGTGTCCATTACTGCTGTAAACGCAGTAGTTACTATCTTAGCAAGTTTTGTTACAGCATTGTAAGCAATAACAGCAGTTGTTACTATACCAATACCGACTCCAAGTGATGTAACTGCAGAAACAACTTGTGGATTATCCTTAACAAAGGTAGTTAAATGATTTAAAACTTCTGCTCCTGCTTTTTTAAATTTGTCAGTTGTTGGAATTAAACTATCACCAACAGACTTTTTAAAGTTATCGGCAGAATTTTTAAAAGTTTCTGTTGTATGTTCGGAAGTGTTACTCATTGTTTCGTAAGCTGATGTTGCAGAACCAGTAGAATTAACCATTTTATTTAAAGTGTCATCATACTTTTTAGTTCCTGCATTCAGCAAAGCAAGACCGGCTTTACCAGCCTCTTGAGAACTCCACAAATTAGCAAATGCAGTAGAATCATTATCAACTGACTTAGATAGTGCATTAACTACATCACCAAGTGATTTACCACTATCCATCATTTCTTTAAATGATTGACCTGTTTCATCTTGCAAACTCTTCGAAACATCAGAACCTGAGTCGCCAAGCTCATTAATCATACTATTAAGATAAGTTGTTGACTCTGCTGTAGCAATACCAGAAGCAGTAAGCACAGCATATGAAGTTGATAAATCTTGTAAATCAAGATTATATGCAGCAGCAGTAGGGATTACACGACCCATATTACTTGCTAATTCATTAACTGTTGTTTTACCTAAATTCTGTGTCATAATTAGGTCATCAGTAATTGATGTAGCATCTTTAACAGATAAATTGTAAGCATTAATAGCTGTTGTCATAATATCTACAGCAGTATCTGTCTGTGTAAAACCACCAACAGCCAAAGCGTTAGCTTTTTCAACGAATTTTGCTGACTCATCTGCTGCAACACCTGCAGATAATGCTTGATATTGTGCTTCTGATAATTCTTCTGTTGATTTACCGGTATCCATTGACAGGCTTGTCATATCTGATTTAATATCAGCCTGATTGTAACCGGTGCCACCTGTTAATGTTGATGTTTTGGCAATGGCAGTATCAAATTTACTCGATAAATCTATACACTCTCCCATTTTTTCAATGGCAGAGTCAAAGAAGGCAATTAAACCAACAGAGGCAATAGCAGTTCCTATCGTTTCCATTGTGTCTTTCATCTTATCGCCTAAGCCGTCAGTTTCTTTGCCGGTATCTTTGACTTTTTCTTTGAATTGGTCGAGAGGTTCTTTGTTATCTTTTAGACCTTTACCCAGCTTATCTGTTTCAGTTTTAGCTTTAGTAGTAGATGTGCTAAACTTGTCTGTTTCTGATGATGTACTCTTTGTTTTGCTTTTAAGTTCATCCATAGATGATTTATTACTTTTAACTGCATCATCAAATTTCTTTGTGTTTGTAGAATTTTTAGAAACCTTTTGCGATAACTGTTCAAAGGCTTTTTCGTTATCATCTACTTTAGAAGATACATCTTCCAAATCATCTGTAACGGTACATATACTATCAAGGCTCTGTTTTACATCCTTACCGGCTTTCGCTATCTGTTGTAGCTTTTTACTCATACCATCTTGTAGAGTAAATTTTGTACTTAATGTTGGCATAAATAGAGCCTCCAATCATAATAATATTAGAACCTAGTCCTCAATCTTTTCTGTCGCTACAATTTCTGAAGCAATATAACACAATCTTTCTTGGGCTGATAAGTCGAACCATTCATCAAACCTCATATTGTGTTTTTGCCACATAATGTGTGCCCAGAAAGAATCAGAACCAGGCTCTTTAATTAGTTTTTTGCTTCTTCAAGAATACAATCAGCTTTATCGCCCTTAACTGTACCAGCAAGCTGAAGTACATTATCTCTTACTTCCTTGTAATCAGAAGAACGAGAGAAAATCTTATCAGGCATATCCATAACATCTACACAGTTATAGAAGTTCATTAGTTCTTCATTATGTAGGTCAGGGAATACTAGTGCATCAACAATCAAACGATTGTACATTTTCTTTGAGTCTGAAATATGTTTCATTACAACAGTATTATTACGAATAATGATATTACCTTCTTCATCCTTAGCAGGTACATCATAATTGAACTTATCATAGATATCATCAATATGCTTTGCTGATAATCTCTTGATTTCCATTACAATTCTGTTGCCTTTTTCGTCTACGAATGAAGCAGGTGCTAATACCTTAACTACTTCCTCTTCGTTTTTCTTCATAAATGCTTTAATACTAGTAGCCATTTTGCTACCTCCTTTATAATTAACTTTAAAATAATAAGGCAGGATTGTTCTATATCGTACAATCTCTGCCCTTTTATATCTTACATATTCATATTAAACAATCGCAGAACCCTTAAATGTGATTGTTTCTTCTACATAATCAGTAGTTGATGCGTCAAGGTCAACAAGGTTAAGGTCACCTGTTGGCACACAACCGGTAACAGTAATAGTATCATTGCCATACTTACGGAAAAAGTCTGAACCCTTATCATTATTCATAGCCTGAACCTTGAATTTAGGAGTTAGTCCGTTATCAAGATACTTCTTAATAATATCAATAGCAAATTTATTACTCTTGTACTGTGAGATTTCAACAGAAATGTCATAACCTACTGTTCTTGATGATGTTGTTCGGTCACCAAGTCGCTTAGACTCAGTATTATTGATACTAACCTTAATCAGTACCTTTCTTGCATCAAGGACCTGTTCACCGTTAATGTACAATTTACCCTCACTTTTAAGCATTGGGTTAGTTACTTTATTAGCCATATTAGTAATTACACCTCCAAATTGTTAATTGGTTAATTTGTTTGCACAGTAATGTATATCTTTTCAGCACTATCAAGAGGAGTAATAGACACATTGATATATGTACTATCTGTGTTAGATGTAATTTTATCTACTGCAAAGTCACCTTCATAGTTTACATCTTTAATTGCGTGATCAGCTTCATATTCCTTTAGAAGTGAATTACCGATACCCTCCATTAGGTCCCAGCTTTCGCTATCGTTAGTGTACTTGCCAGGAGGAAATGCCTCTTGTAGGTCATCTGATAGTGTGTCAATAACTCTAATTACTCTATTTTTAGAGTATGCAGATGATTTGTTAGCAACTGCATCTTTAGAGTGAAGAGAGTTGATGTCGTATTCAATAACAATTTTGCCACTGTTTGAAATTGAAAAGAAAAACTCACCGTTTGTGATTGCTTTATCAGCCTCTGCAGATGATTTAATACCGTGTACATTTGTTGCACCAATATACTCTTTATATGTATTACTCTCATTGTACTCTGCACCTGCTGTAACACCAGCTACATAAGATGTTGCCATATAAGGTTCGATTACTGTGCCGTCTTCTAGTTCTACACCATTAGTAACATTGATAATACCTTCATAGTCACCGTCAAAGTTTGCAACTACAAACTGACCTGTTTTGCCCTGATTTTCTCTCATTTCCACAATTTTTGACTTAATTGTAGCAAATTCAGAAGAAGAAAGTGTACTAATTGGGAATGCTACTGCATTAAACTTAATGTTTTCTAGCTTATCAAGGAATGTACCTAGGTTTGAATTAGTTGTTGTAGCATTCTTACCACCTGTTAGAGCTAGTGTTACCGAACCTGTAACCTCTGTTGGTGTACCTGTGATGCTAATAAATGAGCTATTAATATCAGCCACACTTGTGTAACCGATAAACTCTTCCACCTTATTAAGACCTAAATACACCTTATAATCGTAGCCACCAAGAGCATTTACAGATACTACAATTTTAAAATCATTACCTCTTGTACCTGCATAATTTGCTTTGCAAGTAAGACCATTCTTTGTAATCTGTGCTACTGCACTACCTGTTTCACCATTAAACTGATACACCTTAACGGTTGTTGCATTCTTGAGAGCCTCTCTGATTGGCAACATAGTAGGTTCATCATCATACACACTATAACCAAGTGCTGATTTAATGCTTTCAGCATTATCAACTGTGATGTCAATAAACTTATCTGTTGGACCGTAATTTGGATTAGCAATAGGAATTACAACAACACCTCTATCACTTACAGAAATAGATGTGTCAGTTCTTGGGCCAATATTGATGTATGTACCAGGACGAACCTTAGCTACACCGTTATCAAATTTTCCAGCCATTTATAAACCTCCTTAAAGTTTCTTGTTTTTAAATTTATCAATTACTGCAGAAAGCTCACTAATTGAATATAGAGAATTATCTGCAATATCGAATGTAGCACCGTCAAAAATTGCAGTTGAACAATTAAATAGTTCATTGCAGTTGTCACGAAGTGTAGCAACTGTGAACAGAGGTTCACTCTCAATTTCTTTTGCTGATGCTTTTTTTGTTGTTTGTTCAGCCATTTTTATTACCTCCTTTAACATTCATATTAATGCGAATATTACTATCTTTAGTTTTCTCTCTAACCACTCTACGATTATTAGTCCAATTAATCTGCATTTGAACTATACCGGTATCAATTTTTTGTATGTTAGATACTCTAGTTCTAACATATTCACCTTGTATTTCTTTACCTTCAATGTCTAGCAAAGGAATATATCTGCCATACTCGAATGTTATAGCATTATTAACAAGGTAAGCATAGTTCATTGCCTCATTGTTAGAACAACAGTAGAGCTTAATATAAGCAGTATATTCTTGTGATTCTGTTATGCCAAGAATATCTTGACTAATAATCACTTCCGGTACATTAAAATGAATAGCCGGTATCTTAATTGTTGACTTAACATCTTCATAGTAAGCAGTTACTTCATTTGGATATGTAACTTTATTAAGAATAAAGCTACAAATACTGCCATACTCTTGTGAATAAAAATTCATAGTAGCTACCTCTTTCGTTAAGTTGAATGAAAATTATTCTTTAACCAATTTTTGATTTTGTTCTCCATGATGTTTGGCATCATCTTTTCAAGTATTTTGATAGCAGACTCCCAATAGTGATAGCCTTCTACAAATTTAGCAGTAAGCATCATACCAGTTTTCGCACCTTTGATATACTCAAACCTACTACCGTGCCACACACCCGAAACAAATCTTGAATTTTGATTGTGACCATCATTTACCCACTTTGCATATTCAACATTAGTACCGACTTCAAGTGTTAATTTTCCTTGTGTAAGTTTCCAATAATTATTCTTATCCCCTAGTTGAAATGATGATAATAGAAGTCTTGTATCTACCACATGCTTTCGGATGATTTCGTTCTGAAGAATATCAAGAAATTCTATACCGATACCTTTTTGATACGCTAGTAGCTCTTTTTTCAAATCATTAGTGCTATTATCCACACAATTAAAAAAGTTTTCTAATTGTGATGTATCAACATCAATCTTAATCGACATAACTATCTTGTCCTTTTCTTTGGCAATATACAGTAATATGATGATTTCTCACATTGCTAGGTACTTCAGCATAATAAGATAATCCCTTATAGATAATCTTATCATTCAGCCTTACATCTGTACCAAGTGGAAAATCAACTTTGATTCTTGCTTCTATATTTTGTTGTGGTGTACTTTGAACTACATTTATTGACTCTTTTTGAAAATGGCACGAAACATTTACAAGGTCAGGTTCAGACGGATATGTACTCTCTGTATTTGTTACTACTCCATATCCATAGTCCTTAGTCTGAACATCTGTGATGTGGTAAATATCACATTTATGGTTAAGTAATCGTTCAAAGTTATTAATTGACTGCCTGTTTGGTCTAGACATCATATAATAGCCACCCCTAATTTCATATTACCACCGGTATCTTCTCTAACATATGGGTCAAGCATACTAGATAATCCTAGCTCATCAAGAGCAACAGTTGACTCACTTACGTCAACTGTATAAGAATAATCGTCATAGCTCTCACTTTTAACAACTGACTCTGTTCGGAGATTATCGTTATACACTAATGCGTCAGCAAGTATCAATGTAGCACTCTTTACTGCTGTAGGAAGCTCAGGATATTTAATATCATTGGAAAAATCATTCTTACAATAGGATATAATCTTGCTTTCAGCTATGGAAATCATCATTTCTACTCTTAATTTATTCTTTTCAAATAAATCAGGATGTTTCGTGATTTTTAATACTTCATCATAAGTAACCCACGGTCTATTAGCCATATAACTACCTCCTAAAATGACAAGTAATTACAATTTACATTACAATTACTTGTTTTTTTGAAGAAATTGTGTGATTTCTTCAATTTTTTGTGATTTATTTAGGTTTGTAGCTGAATACTCCATACCTATTTCGTTTGCAAATGTATCTAATTCAGCAACAGTTTTCTTGCTGAAATCGTAAGCATCTGCATCTAATTCTTCTTTTTCTTCTGCATCAATAGTGGTATTTGAAGAAGGTACAGCAGTAACTGCCATACCTTCTGCATTTTCACTATTAACATCAGAATTACTATTGTCGTCAAGTGCAATAAAAGAACCGGACTCTACAAGTCCGATTGCCATTTCTTGTGGTACATCAATAATCGGCTCTTTTTGAGTTGCGACATATCGGTCAATAGAATATGAAAGCGCTTTACTAACCAATTTAATTCTCATGTTGTATTAACCACCTTACGCTTTAAGATTTAGGTTATTTAGAAGAACTACTGCATCAGGTTCTTCAATAATTGAGTCCATATCAAAATGTATAACGTAGAATCTCTTATCCTGCATAATTGCTTCCTTGCTAGTTGCATCCTTACGAATTTTAACATTGTATGTATTAACAATATGAAGGTTCTTAGGGTCACAAAGCATAATAGAGTCTTTAGGGAACATTGGTTCCTTAATGAATTCAATATCACCAGGAGCTTTACGGAAAGCATCACCAATAGTAGAACCGTTATTGAAGTCACCGTTAGCTAACTTTTTCTGCCACTGCTGAATTGTAAGTGGATTACAAATCCATCTTAGACTACCAGTATTATATTTAGTTGGCATAGCTGCTAACATATCAAACCACATATCAACTGATACATTTTTCTTTGCGTTATCTACAACATGACCTGATGTAGATGCCTGCTTAATCCAACCAGTATCAATCTTTAGGAAGTCAGCATCTTGTGTTTCAACACTACTATCGATACTTTCATCACCGTTAAGGCAAAGGTCGATTGAATCTAAGCCTACCTGCTTTGTCATCATACCAGCAACGATATTTTCGTAATTTTCACCTTCAATATTTTCTCTGAAGGTTTCTTCTGTGATTTCCCAAGGTAGTCTCAATGATTTACAAGCATATTCTAGCTTACTGAAGTTCATACCCTGACGCTTACCGTCATCTGTGTTTTCAATTTTCTTTCTTAGAATTCTTCTATCAATACCGATTTTATCGATTTCACCAGTTCTTTCTGTTCTGGTTTCTCTAGAAACTAGTGAACCAAGTACACTTGAATCAAAAGTCTGCTGTAGAAACTTCTTAGCCTGAAACGGCTTTAAAAGACCACTAGTAACTGTTGATGTTGTCTGTGTATCTTTTACAATTTGTCTTGTACTATATGGCATAGTTTATTACCCCCTTAAATTATAGATAACCATGAAGATAACATTCGTCATCAGACTTTTCAATATCATCTTCATCTTCTTCATTAATGTTTTTTGCAAAACCTCTCTTAGACTGATAAGACTTAATTTCTTCCTTAACAGTCTTTGAAATCTGCTTTCTCTGTTCCTTGAACATTTCCTGAAGTTCTTCCTTGCTTACTGACTTATCATCATCAGCATCATTTTCGCTCTTGTTGATTTCACCATCTTCAAAAGCCTTCTTAATTTCTTCCTTTGTTGCTTTGATGATTGCCTGATTGTTCTCTTCAAGCATTGCTTTTAGTTCTGACTTTGTCACTTCTTCTTCCTCCTTTTTTTTCGGTTCGGACTTCTTTTTCTTTTTGTCCTCTTCCTCTTGAATTTCTGTGTTGTCTGTTGTCTGTGCCTTTGTTTCATCTTGTGTCTGTTGAGCAGTAGATACCTTACGAACATCATAACCTAGAGCCTTTGCAAACTTAACAAATAAACTCTCTTTTTCAGGTTCTTCTTCCTCGCTTTTTTCAAGTGGAACATCAACACTAGAGAAAATACCTTTGCCACCCATTGAAAAGCCTGTATATTCGCCTTTCTGTACCTTGTCCCATACTTTGTCATTATCACATTTGACAGTCATAAGCCAAGTACCGGCTTTGATTACATTGCCTTCAATAGTACAATCACACTTCTGAATCCAACTATCTACAACAGATAAACCCTCAGTCGGTCTAAATGAGTGCTTTTCGTCAATCTTGCCTTGATTTTCTGTAAAGTATTTTTCAGCCTTTGCGATTTCTTCTGCTGACATAAATTCATCATCAGTATCTGCAGTCATTGGTTCATACACAATTCCTGTGATGTAATGAGTATCATTATCAGCTTTAAGAATAGAGCCGTAGCTCTGTACCTCTGCTGTACCGTCATCACCTTTAGTAATAAGAAATTTTCTCTTATTTGCTGCTTTATTAACCAATGATACGAATGAGATTTTGGCATCAGTAATTTCATAAGATTTTTTGATTGTTGGCAACAAAAACACCACCTTTCTTTGATTTTTATATAAAAAAAGAACTTAGATTTATAATCTAGGTTCTTAATTTATCTTGTATTAATAATTTTAAAGATTAATATCTTCAATCTTTGCTCTTGCTTCAAGTACGGCAAGATACTTTGTCATTGCTTCTACTTGTAAATCATATGTACTTCGAGGACATGATGGAATGAATGATAGTTGTTCATTATCCCAGTTATGTAACATTGTTTTAAGACCTTCTAGTCTTGTTTTCAACTGGATATACTCAGCTAAAAATCTTTCTTTGTAATCTGTGCTAACCATCAATAGAGCTGAATCATTAAGTGAGCGAACACCAACTACATTATAAGTTTTTTCAAACTCATCTTTAGCAATCCAACTTTCATAATTATCAGAGTGCTTAACTAGATAACCTTCATCATTTGGGTTTTCGTCAATTGGAATAGTCCAACCACGATACTTGTTGTAGTCACCTCTTGTCATAGGTTTAGCTTCTACCTGTTTTACACCAATGTACTTTTGCATATTATTACCTTCTTTCATAAAAATGGGTATAAAAAAAGCACCAACATTTCTGTTAGTGCTTAGTTTAGTTATTTCAGCAAGTTACCGACAAATTAAAAATGCCAGTAAACAAGCCAATATTCAGTTGTTTTTGTAGGAACTGTGATGTACCTAGCAAGTTAGATTAAATTTATTATTCTTCAACAACAATAAATTCACTTTTAGGATACAAATAATCCTCATCTGTTTCATCAATAACTCTATAACTAGGACCTTCTTCACCAAGGCACTCATATATCTTGCCATTAATAAGTTCCAATGGGTGGCTAATCTCGCCAATATATTTAACTTTCATCTAAATACCTCTTAACTTTCATCATATATCTGTCATCAGCATCAGCTTCATACCAATGTATTTCTGCATACATTTTCTCACCGTCAACAATTACATAACCATTGCCTCTCACCTTTTTCCATTCACTTGCTGGAATTTTATAGGTACTTTCTAAGAATATTGCATTTCTTATTTCTACATTGGTTCCTTTACCTGCAAAAACTTTTATATTCGTTATTTCTGTACCTTCTACAAATTTTGTGTGGTTTCCGTCTGGTAATCTTACAGGATAATTTCTACCCGAAGCACCAACGCTCCTAGGTATTAGTATTCTTTCTTCCATTATACCACTTTCTTGTGAATTATCAAGTGAATTATCAGTATTTAAGCCATTAAATTCATCATATTCTTGAATACATTTCTGTTGTAATGCTTGTCTTTCTTCAAGAGTCATATTGAATACAGAATCATCAAGAACTGGAGAAACAATACAATGGCAATTAATTCTTTCGGCCGGTGGTAAAGAGGTATCACCCGGAATCATTGGGTAGTATGTTTTACCGTCTGCACCTATCATCTTGAAAGGCTGTGTTTTCAACACAACTTGACCATTCATTTTGATGTGATTTTCTCTTGGTCTTATCTTGTAACTACCAGAATGTTTCCATTGCTTTCTATTCGTTTCAGGGGATTGGATTATTGCTTCTTGTGCTGCAATTCTATTTGCAGTTAAAACCTCAGTTACGGCAGTTGTTCTTGCCCTCACTCGTGTTTTTAATGCACCGTTGTCAACCATATTCCTTGATATTTCATCAATACCAATGCCACCGTTAATTCCATTCACGAGTGTGTTTCGTAGCATTTCCTCGGTATTGATATTCATTATATCAGCAAGGTTTTTACTCCAAGTCTTTATCCAATTAACCGTTGTCTTTGTCATTTGCTTGATTTCTAGTTCACCGTCAATATTTTTTAAATATTTGTTGGCTACTTTAGGTATCATTTCAGTTAGATTGTTATATACTGCTGTATTTATTGCAGACTTTACAGCAGTAGCTCTACTCTGATTAAAATTAGGTAAAGCATTGAGTACATCTTCAAGTGTCTTTCCTTGCTCCTGATATTTCTTCAGGAGGGAAATAAACTCTTCATTATGAGATTGGAGTATGTTTGTCAGTTCTTCTTCTAATTTATCAGCTTGTCTAACAGTTAGCTTGGTAGAAAGAAAACCAGCTTGTTGAAGTTTATCAACGAGCTGGTTTTCCTTCTTCTGTATGTACTTTTCAATTTCTTTTGAGATTAACAAAGATGCAGTACATAGCATTTTCTTGCTAGGTAATATTCTTTTAGAACTTTTAAAATCATTGTTCTTCATCACTATCATATTCCTCTGCAATTTGTTCAAACTGTTCTTTTAACGATTTAAGAATTGGGATAATATCATCATCACCATTTTTATTTGCTTTTTCGATACTCTTATCAAAGTCATCAACAATATTATTAGCATTGTTCAACTGTGTAGCAATAGATAGAGGATAATCAGCACCCTCAAAGTCATAATCGTTACAATCTCTATTGAGTTGTTCACAAGCGATTTCTTTGGCCATATTAGCAGAAATACCACCAAGGCTACCTGTCGCATCAAGAATTGTCTTAACATCATCAGGATTTTTGAAGTCAGGTGACTTAAAGTACACTTCACAATACTGTAAGTTGTATTCGTTTAATAGCTTATGGTTAATTATCCAATTTAGTCGGTTTCTATAAGGTTGGAACACTTGTTGCTCTGTTACAGTCATAGCAGCATAAGCAGTAGCACGATTGAAGTCTGTTGTATATCCAACATAAATATCCGGCAGAGTAAAAGCACTCTGCACTTTCTTTCTATTGCTTTCGTTGTATTCTCCGAAGAGTTCATCTTTCTGCAGAATAGATGCCATATCTTTGAGTGTTACTTTTGGAGGGTTCTCCTTGTTCCAAGCAACTTCACTTGCTATTGGTTCAGTCTGTATAATCAAGAATGCGTGTTGTGAGTTTTCTCCTCTGATACTTGATGTGTACTCCCGTAACTTCTCCATTGACTCCTGTGACAGTCTGCCGTTCTCCACACAGATTGCCAAAGGTGTGTGCCTACCGTTTTTGAAGTAATTAAGGTTAAGGCTTTCTGCGTGCCAAGAACCTATGATTGGCAACATACAACCAATCCAACGAACATCACCATAAGGCTTTTTACTATTCTTGAATTCAAGTATTTCATTTGCCACATACTTTAATTCTAGAGTTTCATTCTCATTAATATATCTACCGGTACGGCAATCCATAACACGAGGGTCATTCATTTCTTTGAAATAAACACATCTATCACCGATTTGCTGTCTGTACTTTCTGAACCTCTTGTTCTTTCTAATTACTGAACCGTCACTTGCAATGTACTCATACTCTGTATAATCTGTATCCTTCTTTGATTTTGTAATACTATCAACAGGGAAAATATTGACTAACTCAACAACCTTGCCTTCGTTATCTCTAATGACTTCTAAATAACCAATACCAACGCTTTCGACATCATCAACTAGTTGTTCAAATAAGTTCTTGCTATCAAAGTCATCTGTTAGCTTATCAAGAACGCTCTCAAGGAACTTAAATTCCTTAACCATTCTTGCTTTTTCTTTGCCTTTGTAATCTTCTTTGTATCTAACTGCAAGACCGAACCCAGCAATATTTGACTTGTAGGCATTTATGCACTGAGGAAGGATTGTAGAATTATCAATAAATGAATTATATTTCAATTCAAAATTGATATGTTCAATCCACTCACTTGCCGTTGTGATGTAATCTGGGTCAATTAGTGTAGATTTATCGCTCTTACTTATTTTTTTCTTTCTGCCTGTGGCAAAAGGACTTCTTTGTACAGTAGAGTCAGGAAAATCAAGAACTGACACACCGTAGTTTAGTCCATTGGCTTTGTTGCCGTTGTTGTTTTCATTATTACTACTCACTAAATAAACTCCTCTCTTCTGCCGACAGGTAGAACAGAAAGAAGAACAGAGTCAGCCTCATCGGGAGACTGTAAACCTCTGTTCTTCATAACTTTTTTACTTTCGACTTTGATTTTTGCTTGGTCTGTGAATTCATATTTTCTACTTGACAACTGACCTACAAGGTCGGCATCATTAGGTAATTGCAATTCACATTTACCATCTTCATTTTTTAAAAGTGCTTTTAGTACACTCATCATATATGTTGTACTGTCTGCATAGAAATTGTGCGATATTTTAACACCGAAATTAACAGGTACTATTCTCATATTTCTATACATTGAAGGGTTTTGCTTTTTTAATTGGCGTAATCTATCTGTTACACCACCACCAATACCACTATCGTCAATCTTAATAACAACCTGCTTTTTGAAATTTTTGTATTGCATTCTTAACAGATTATACAGCAGTACAACCTTATTAGCTGTACTCATTGTATCTTGACCGTGGAATTTATTGTATATCTTTACTTGTCCGTCAACTCTGTATGAAATGATTGTCTTATCATCACCAAATCGAGCTACATCGACACCAATATCAATAATATCAGGTATACTCTTTATCTTTATATCTGTATTGATAGACTGTTCAATTAAAGAAATTGGGATAAACACATCATCTTCAGCCAAAGGAAATAGTCCATGCACACGAACTCTAACTACATTACTATCTTCGCCATATTTATCTTTAAGGTTCTGTATGCTTTCCTTGTTGGTTCGTGGTGACTTCTCACTATCAACCGTCATTGTGACCCATTTAGTTCGCTCAGAGGTGTGGCTGTCATAGAACATCCCACTTGTTTTAGTTGGGTTGCCTACAAATAGTAGCTTGTTATTGACACCTGAAAGAGTACCACGGATAGCCTCAAGTACACTTTCATCAACACCGGATGCCTCATCAACGATAAATAACATATTATCTTCGTGAAAGCCCTGCATATTTTCAGGTTTTGATGCTGCTCTAGCTACACCAAACCATCTCTTTTCGCAACCGTTGACATAAACATAAGTTTTAGTCCACCTTATAATTCTTTTAAGGAATGGGGATTTCTGCCTCCACTTTTCTAACTCAGACCATAACACATCATTTAACTGTTGCTTTGTTGGTGCAGTAGCTACGACCCTTGAATATGGATAGCAAGTTAAAAACCAAAGGAAGGTTATCGCACTAAAACCAGTCTTGCCAACACCTTGGCCACTCTTAATTGACATCAGTTTTGTGTCTTTATTTTGAATTAATGTAAAAGCCTCTTTCTGCCATTCATCCGGTACGAATTTAAAATTATCATAAGCAAATGAAGATATATCATATTTCCACTTCTTTATCAGCTTTGATATTTTGTCTCTATACTTCATAATCTTCTTTGTGTTTCATAACCCTTCATTCCTCCTCATCATCACCGATTACTGCTGTAAGGAAATCATCAAGAAGTTCATCTTTATTTTCACCACTAATGGTTCTAAGATTGATTAGAGCATTAATTGCTCCTGTTTTGTTTCTTTGAACACTAGACAATTCTCTTTCAAGTCTTAGAACTGCAATTTCTATCTTCTCATAATTCTTACTTGCCATTGTTGGTGTTAATTTATTGTTTTCTTTGCTTAAACTAACACTAGAATAAACCTCCACATCATCAGATGCAGAGGCTCTTTCTTTCATATTTCTAATAGCTTGTAGCAATCGCCGTTCTCTCACAGTATATAAGGCTATTTGATTTTTGAGTTGTGTTTCCTCATCATCTTCTGCCTGTTCTTCTAACATTGCTTTCTCGGTTTCGTCTAGTGTGTCCCAATAGATAGAAGAATAACCACCGTGCTTTAATGCGTTGTGGTTACCTTTCGGAGCACCACTCCCTAGGGCGTTTATATTGCCTTTAGGTGCTCCTTTCTTTTTCTTCTTGCGACTTTTTGCAACCTTTTTATTTTCTTTTTCGGTCGCAACTTTCTTTTCGTTACGGTTGCGATATTTTGATTTCTTTCGTTCAGCTTTGATTTTATTATCTTTGTTCCAATATCTTGATGCCCACGACTTAACGGCTGACTCGGATATGTTATATTTATTGGCAATATCTTTATAAGACATTCCAGCTATATAATCCTTAACTGCTACATCTTTATCAGCCATTTAACCACCTCTTTTTATTTTTTCATTTGTTTATTTTGTTATTTTTATATTGTGAGGGGCTAAAGGAAAGAGCGTGAAAACTACTTATCATCATATTTCCTTGCTCTATCTTCTAAGAATTTAATTGTCAACTTATGTTCTCTAATCAACGATTTAACACAACATATTCTTCCGTTGATTTGATGTAACGCATAAGCCTCACTTGTTTTTTTCTTCTTTTCTTCAAGTCTGCAAAGTAAGGTTTCAAGATTTTTCAGCTGAGATTTATATTCTTTTGCCCACTCACCATAATTCATTTTTATTCAGACCTTTTACTATTTTATTATTCTATTACACCCTCTGTGTTCTTTAATAGAACAGCAGTCTTGCCGGTAAGTTTTTCCCAACGGTCAATGATTACATCAACATAACGAGGGTCAAACTCCATCATCCTGCAAGAACGGTTATTTTGTTCACACGCAATCAATGTGGTTCCGGAACCACCAAACAAATCAAGAACCACATCATTTTCGTGTGTATTATTGCGAATTTGATAATCAAACAACGCAATAGGTTTCATTGTTGGATGTTCTGAATTCCTTGTTGGCTTGTCATAATTAAGAATAGTGGTTTGTTTTCTGTCACTAGTCCATAAATGGGCTGCACCGTCTTTCCAACCATACAAGCAAGGTTCATGTTGCCATTGATAGTCTTGTCTGCCTAACACGAATGTGTTTTTGCACCATATTAAGCATTGACGGATTTGCCAACCTACATCTTTGCAAGATGCACGGAAGTTAAAGCCTTCTGAATCAGCGTGCCAAATATAAAAAATAGCACCCGGTTCCATTACCTGATTTGCATTACTAAATGCAGATACAAGAAATGCCCTAAAGGTGCTATCCTCCATACTATCATTTTCGATTGTGAGTCTTTCTGACGTACCACCGTGATAATTGACATTATAAGGTGGGTCAGTTAAAAGCATTTTTGCCATTTTGCCGTTCATAAGAGCCTTTACATCATCTTCTTTTGTGCTATCGCCACACATAAGAATATGATTACCAAGTTGGTATATATCTCCTAGCTTAGCTTTTGGTTCTTCCGGCACAGGTTCGTTGTAATCATCCTCTTGTACATCAGAGCCACCCAATTCAGTAGCACTATTGCTATCGTCAATATAATCGTTAATATCAAAACCTGTTAAATCTACATTAAAATCTAAATCGCTCAGGTCTTGAATTTCAATTTTGAGTAGTTCTTCGTCCCATTCGGACATTTCAGCCAATCTGTTATCAGCTAATATATATGCTTTCTTCTGTGAGTCAGAGAGGTTTTCAACTCTAACACAAGGAATTTCAGTTATTCCTTCTTGCTCTGCTGCTAACACTCTCCCATGACCAGCAATGATTGTATTATCTTTATCGATAATAACTGGATTAATAAAGCCAAATTCTCGCAAACTTGCCCTTATGAGTTTGATTTGCTCTTTCGTATGCTTTCTTGCGTTATTAGCATACGGAACAAGCTCATCAACATTTACATAAATTAGTTTATTTTTTTGCACTCTGCTAACACTGTAATTATGAGGAGCAGTGCAAAATTACAGTCATTCACTCCCTTTTTCATTTTCTCTGAAAAGGAAACGGACCCAGTCGCTTATCTACACAAATAAACAACTGAGTCCTAATGACATTTTTAGAATTATACTACTTTATCATTATACATTGTCTATAATGAAAAGTCAACGAAGAAAAAACGAAGTAAAAAATTCTCAAAAATCACATAAATACTGCATTTTCACAAACAAAAACGAAATTAATGTGTGCAAAAATGAAACTTACATATTCTTTAACGCATCAAAGCCAAATAGCAAAGAAGAAAATTCCTTGATAGCCTCATTAATATCTGATTGTATAGTTCGAATATCAACATAATATTTCTCTGCTATTTCATCATACTTTATTTCTTTTGGAGAAATATATTTACCGTACAAAGCGTCATATCTACGCATATACTTATCTGTTCCGTCTTGATAACAGTATATCTCATATATTTTAAGCATTTTGAGAATATGAGATACTATTACTTCGGTTTTGGCAACTGACTGTCTAATACTCTCTACAATAGCATCTCTTTGATTTCTTGGGTCATACATCATCAGTTCAAAAAGGTACTCATCTGCATCTGTTTTGTCAATCTGACTTTTTTTAAATTTTGCATTGTTGATATGTAAATTCAACTTCCTAAAATTCTTCAATAGTAACTTGGTGTTTCTTAATTTCTTGTCTTTCCACTCTTCTGCATCAAGTTTTCTTTTCTCTTCTTGGGTAATAAGTGCTGCTTTAGCTCCTGCAGATGCAGCCAATTCAATAATTTTTGATATTTCCATGTCAGGCATTGTTATCTTCCTCTCTCTTAAATGTGATTGGTATGCTATATCTTCCATTTTTATAAATCCAAGCATTAGACATATATGTACATAGTTTATAACCTAAATATCGTACGGTTTTATTTGTTTCTTTGATTATATCCACATAAGACATATTCTTTTTAGCTTTTATTTCTATCGCACCAATTAAGGTTGTTGTTTTTGTATGTTCATCAAATTCCATTATCATAAAAACAAAGTTAGTGTTTTTGTTTATTTTTATAATCATTCAAATTAATTCCTTCCATAGTAAAAAAGCTTAGTCGCAACAGTAAATGTTAGGTGACCATTTACTGTTGCTAAGAATGAAGACTAATCAGCCAGTACAGGAGTCGAACCTGTATTTATTTTCCATTCTGGCCATATACCCGAAGGCAATACATAGTTGCAAACCATATTACCTTCGGTTCAATGCGTGTTGGAAGTTGCTGGGCATGATCCAGCTCTCTCCAGTTCGAGACACCGAAAACTTCTGCGGAGTGTTTTCCCTAAACTAAACTTCCGAATGTTTATTTACGATTTTTGCACCACAGTTTTTACAAAATAGACTAGCTACTGAAGTGCTATAACCACATCTTGAACCTTCATCATATTTTTTGATGATGTTCATATATTCTTTTTCTCTTTCTGCACTATAATTAATTTTGTTACTTATACTTATTGCAGAAATATGAAAGACATCAGAAAGTAAAGTCAGATTGTCACAAGGAAATTGGTGAGAGTCTATTAATTTAACAATGTCATCTATTGTAGTAATCATTTATTTAATCCTTTCGTCCATAGTGTACAATCAATTCCGGAGCCTTCTCTTTTTGAATATTTGCACTTAATACAGCAGTAATAACAAATTCGTTTTATTCCTTTTTCTTTCGCATTTGGATGAGGGCAATGGCTACGCATTCCACCACTCCAATTTTTCTTACAACAATCACAAATCATTTTTAAATTCCCCTAATTTGAGATACTTTTCTATTAGTCGCTTTGCCTCAAAGCCACCATAACATACTGCAACACCGTAACCGTTACTTTGCATTAACTGTAACCAATGCAACTGAGCTTCAGAAGGTTTATTTTTTCCAACTTTTAGCTCTATGTACAATCCATGATATTTACCTCTTGCAAGAGGTAAACATATATCAGATACACCAGCTTTAACACCTTGTCTTTTGAGTGCAGTAGCTTCCCTTGTGTGACGATAACCACCATTTGGGATTGCATATAACACTTCTAGTTCAGGGTGAACATTGGTTCTCACACAATCTTTGGCCCAATTGAACAACAATTCCTGTTCCTTGCTTTCTAAGTTATTCGTCGGTAAACTGCTTTGTAAATTCATTGAAACAATCCTCACATATATATCCCATTCTTTTGGTGCTTTCCCCTCTCCTTCGTCTATAAAATATGGTGTACATATCTCCTTTTCTTTTCTCTGTGTGGCACATAGCACACTTGCCAATTAATTTTTTTGATTGCTTTTTAGATAATGTTACAGGTCTTTCGAATTCGGGTATAACTCCTTCTTTTTTATCTTCAAAGAAGTAAAAAAGAATATTCATATTTTTTAACACTTTTAAAAAATATTTTTTCTTTTCATTATTGGGAATTCTGCTAACCGTTGCAAACTTATACCCATAGTTAAAATCATAAAACTTAGATTTCAGCAGTTCTACATTATCATTCGTAATTCGATTGAAATGACATATCAGATTTACATTGTCTAATATCTCTTTAGGGTCACAGTTATTGGAAATTATATAAATTTTTAAACCCTGTAAAGAATTATGACTAACCCGATATTCCTTGTAGTCTGATTCATCATCAGGAAACACATTTCTAAACCACCAATTTTTTGGGAAGTTGTATTCTTTAGCTTTGATTAGAGCCGGACCTAGATACCTTGTTGTAAAAATGTAAATATGTTGGGGATTATCATAACATATATCAAGAACCGTTTTTAACCATTCGCTAGATACTTGATAATCAAATATGTCTGACATTGGGCAAACTAGTATAATATGACTAACTTTATACTTTTCATTCATTGTTTTTAATCTGTACTTGTGAAAAGTAAGATTTGTTCCACAAGGTGATAGTAAATAATGACCTTTTCGACTTGATTCAAAGGGTTCTTCAAGCACTACACCTTCTTCAGTAATTTTGCAAAGTGGTGATGACATATTAAATCTAACATCACCAGATGAATTTCTGCAGAAGCTATCCAGTGTAGTAATTGGGATGTTGCCACTAGGTACACCTGTGATAGGGTTCCACATTTGGTCGTACCATTTATCGTCACTAATCATAATTGTTCACCCTGTTTCCTAAATCGATAATTTTTGGAGGTATCTCTGCTTATGAAATATGCTCTATTTCCACACATTTCAGCTATTCTGCTACCTAAAGCCTCATCAATATTGATTATGTCTGATATTGATAATTCTGAAGATATGATTGTACATAGATTTTCGTTGTACCTATGATTTATAATTCTGAAAGTCATATTAACTGAAGCAGTTGTTACACTTTCACCCTGCCTTGCTTTAAAAAAGTCATCAATATACAAGAAATCAGCTCTCTTGAATTGATTTAACATTTTATCAAGGTTATCTATATCATTTGCAAAACCTTTCAAAGTTGCAATATCGTCTTGCCAAAGCATATATTTTGCTGACCTGCCGTTTTTGATAAGTTCATTGACAATAGCTGTACATATATGTGTCTTGCCACAACCGGGTTGGCCACCGATATAAAACCAGCCTGTTGGATTATTTGAATATTGCTTTGCTGATTGCTTAATAACTTTCTGCCACTTGTCATCAGCTCTAAAGTTACTGAATTTATATTTATCTACTAAGCGAGATAAACCACTTGATTTTAACCTTGCTATTTCACTTCTTATTTTTTGACAATCACAAGGTGTTGCAGTAATTTCAGCTTTACTAAATCCGTCATTGGTTTCTTTTAGCTTGTAAATAAAGCCTTTGTTCAAACATTTAGGACAATCATAGTCAGTCAAACTACCAGTTTGTCTATTCATTACTTCTACTTCCTGTTTCATTTTTTCCACAGGGTCAGAAGACCTGTTCAATGTTCCTTGGTGGTACTGTTCCCTGATTCTCTGAGGAACGAACCGTAGTATTCCTTGAGGTGTTTGTATTTTGTCCATATCTGCTGTAACCTCCTCTATCTTGCTCTTTAGAGAGCCAACTATTTATAAACCTTTTTATTCCTCGTTTTGTTTTTCGTTTGCGTTGGTTTGCATTCAACCAACCTGCCATATTTCTTAGTTGTTGTTCTACATTCACATTTGGATATAGCGATTTGTATTCTTTCACTTCCTCATCAATGACATAGTAGTAACTATTATCATTCAGAATAAGTTTGATAAAGTAGCTTTCAGGCTCTTTCGGTGTTGCTTTAGCAACAGGCGAAGAGCTACTACATTCTTTATTTTTATTTACTTTAATTTGATTTACTTTACTTTGTGTATTGTTGCTAACTATTTTTGAATTAATGTTGTCATTAACTGAATTAATGTTGTCACTTTCATTTTTTTGGGTAACACTAATAAGGAGGTAATCAGAATTAAAAAAAATATTCTTTCTTCTTTGACAAGCATCATAATAAGTTTGCTGAATTCTTCTTGAAGTTAAAATTCCATATTTCTCAAACTTATCCTTGTCAAAAATACCTCGTCTAACAGTTGCATTAACTATTTCGGACACAACAGAGTAACCCAGTCCATTTTCTTGACTGAACAACAAAGCCACGTCCCTTGTCCATTCACAGTAGTAACCTCGCTCCCCATATATCTTTTGGAAGAGCTTAACGACTAAAGCAAACCCGGTCAAGCCAAATTCGGCTTGAATTAATTTTATTTTGTCATCAACATTACACACCAAAGGAAAGTAATCCATACCTGTTTTGGTTGGTCTAGCCATACTATTTTCTTTCCTTAGTATTCAAATTTAATTTTTCACATAAAAACTTGTCTAATTTAATGCCGTATATGTGATTATTATTAAAAAATGTTTTCTCATCATTATGACATTGAGTATGATGTTCTCTACATAAACAGACTGCTGACAAGCCTATATGCACAATCTGTTCTCTATCTCTGCCCATTCCTATTTTATCTACATGGTGTATTTCGCCTGGTTTATTACAGACTGCACACCTTTTATGTTCAAGGCACGAGTATAAATATCTGCCTATATCATCAGTCATTATAGATAGTGACTCCCTTGTTGGGATGTTGTGATACAGGCAGAAATCAACTAAATAAGTGATAAATGCAGTGGCTATGGATTTTTCGCAATTAGATAATGAAAAGTATTCCTGGTCGCACTCGCCACAGAATATGAACTTGAAATATTCCTTTAGCCACTCCGGGTCATCACCATTCCACATTGCTATATCTCTTATAAGAGCATAGACTTTTCTTCTTTGTAGTGAGGATATAGTTCTGCCATCAACTATGCGTATTTCAACATATTTTGACTGCTTTTGTTGCAGTTCTCTACCTATGTAGTCCTGAGGTCTAACGATTAAGTTACAACCGTCATAGTTGACTATATTTGCAGATGTTATCACTATTCCTCACTCTCCTCAATTTCTTCTGCGTGTTCGTGCAGATAAATGAAATATGAGTGTTCACCCATATTATCAGCTAAGAAACTGTCACACTGTTCTTTTGATAAGTGCGTTTTAAGAACACGGTCCTCATAGCAAAACTGCCCATTTGCCCGTTTCTCTTTAATTCTTCTGACTATATCTGATTTAGTGTAGTTGCTCTCAATCAAATATAAATCGTAATTCATAGCCTTTACACCGTCCATATTGGCTGTGTCGGTGGCATATAAAACCTTATAATATATACTGTATGGAAGCTGAAAAAATAGTTTCCAAGCTACATTTGGAACATCATGATGTAGCCTTACTGCTGTATATTGAATAGCGCCTATCTTGTACCATTGTCCGATTTCAGCAAAAAAGAAATTATTTATATTAAGAAAGGAAATCCAACTACAATGAACAAAAATTGATTTTAAATAATCAGGTGCAATGATACGGATAGTAGGTTTATATTCAAACAGCCTCTTAATGGTTGTAAGGTTCACATGGTCTTTGTGCTGATGAGTTAAAAAAACATATTTAAGCTTATCAACAATTCCAGCTTCCAACAGTTGCTTGAAAGGAACACCACAGTCAACTAGAACTTCATCATTCAAGAAGACAGCGTTTCCTTTGCTGCCAGTAGATATTACTTGAACATTGATTTCCATATTACTATTAGAAGTCATCAAGGCTCATCTGACTTGGAGCTTGTGGCTCTCTTTGATTATTATTACCTATGGTTTGAACCGGTGGTCTTGCAGGTGCTTGTGGTTCGGATTGTGCAACCTGCTGAGGTGTTTCTTCTGTTGTTGGTTCTTGATTATCAACTTCAACAAAATCACCCTCATTATAGGTTGTAGGATTGCCGTCATTATCTACAACAGCACCGTCAGCCACATAAGCTCTTTGCATTTCGACACTCATAATGCCCCACTTGCCTATCAGTTGTCTAAGCATTGTCTTTTTAGCCATTGAGTCGAAATCTTTGCTCCAGAATGTATAGTTATTACCTTTTCTGATGTCTGAAGCATAGCCTGGGCTATACTTCATGGCGTGAGCTTTCATTTTTTCTTTAGTCCAGTAGATAGCTTTTTCATATCCGGATACATACTTGAAATATGCAAGATATCCAATTGTTTCTGTTGCTTCTCTTTCTGTATCGTCCTCAATAAATTTCAATTCGAATTCTTCGGTAAGTCTGTCCCACTTAATAAGTTCGCCTTCCTTGATTTCAATTACATTCAGACGCTTATACTGTCCTGAGCGAATTGCCAGTTGTACATAACCTTTATAACCTAATACAAAAGTTGCTGTTGTTCTGTGATTTTTCTTATCCTCAAAAGGCACCATATAATACTGACCAAGCTGAGGACTTGGTACTAGTCCAAGCGAATGGCCCAATAGTGCAGAAGAAAGAATTGTTGAACTATCACAGTTCGCAATATTAGGATTTGTTGCTACCACTGATGTAATTGCAGAAGTGAACTTCTGAATTTCTCTTGGATCAGATAGAGCATTGTGCAATGCTTTCTGATATGATTCAGTTTTTAGCATTGCAGAAAAACTTAGTTTCTTTGGTTTCTTTTGAATAGCGTTATTATTATTCATAACTTTCCAGGTCTCCTTTGCTTAGTAGTTCGTTTAGCAATTTCTTAATTTTTGGAATTGCTACTTGTAGTTGTTCTCTAGTGCCATAAACTGAAAATGGTACTTTGATTAGACTAGGTACAGCTGTTGGTGCAGGTTCTTCTACCACATTGTTCTGCTGAATAGGTGGTTGTTCCATTTCTTCTGGTGGTGTTTCTACTGCACAAGATACATTAGAATGAAATCTAATATCATCATTTCTTTTTGCATTTTCTCTAGCCTTTTCTCTTTCAGCTTTTTCGGCTTCAATTCTAGCTTGTTCTTCTGCAATGGCCTTATATCTTTCACTTACCTTAGTGATTGATTGTGCTACATTAAGTGTTTTCTTGTATTCAACAAGAATTTCAGCTTTATGCTCTCCTTGCGTATCAATAAGTTTAAGTTCTTCAGTAACCTTTTCAAAGAATGCTGAGATTTGCTCACATAATTTCTTATGTGTAACACTCAGAGTGATATTAAGACCGATTTGTTCAAATTTTACAAAGTTAATGCCAAGATTCTCACAAAGGCCATTGTAGTATTCCCTTGCCTTGTCTGCTTTTTCATCAATCAGCACTTTTGTTTGGGTCTTTACCTGCTCATCAAGATAACTGATTGCATCTTGCAATGGAGTTTTGGCTAACTCATTATAAAGAGGCTCAAATTCCTCATATGGCTGAAGAATTTGTTTCTTCACTGACTTTCTCTTACTTTCAAGGGCATTGAATAGTTTTCGAATATCAGCAAGCTCCGATTTCACAAACTTAAAGTTCTTATCATTAACTTTTAGGGTCTTAACATATTCAACCCTAGCATCAATTTCACCCTTGACTGTTGCCAGTTCCTGGGCAATAACCGGTAATTGTTTAACCTTTACAAGCTGGTCGATTTTCTTTGACATTTCGTCAACCGATTCTTCATTTACAGTTGTTGCAGTTGTTTCAACATACTGTTCGTTCTTTTCTGTCATTATGTTTCCTCCTATTGACATTTTTGTTTTCTATGCTTATAATAAAAGCACAGATTTCTTTTTTTGTTTATCTTGATTAACAGCTTGTACGATTGTTCGTATGAGCTGTTTTCTCTTTTGTTAGCAGTTTGATTGTTTCATCACAATCCAAACCATATCTTTCACAAAAATATTTAACCGGGACCCTTGCGTTTGGATTCACAAAGTATCCATTCTCTTCCATTTCTTCTTTAATCTCTTTGATGATTTTATAGGCTGTTGCTTTGCTACATACAAGAATAATGGCTATGCTATTACTGTCTAGCCACAACACTTATATTTCACCACCCTTAGCATTAATTAAGGTATTCATTGAATTCATCAATCGCATACCCTTATTGATAATCTCTTTCCAATCACCTACTTCATCAACGCTTATTTGACCGTCACGAGTAATGGATACTAATTTATCCAACACCTCATTGAAGTTATTAATATCATCTACAACACCAAGTGTTGCAACCGGCAAGGTCTGTTGACTTAGTTCCGGCATAAACTCCCCGATTGGGGACCTTTTTATATGTTTGTAAGCTAATGACCTATCCTTATAAAGGATGACCATGTTTCGCACTATATCAAGTTGAGGAATTGAAGGGCTTAGGTCACTTTCATAGTTCTGTAAACTTCGAATTGAAACCCCTAGTGCATCAGCTGCATCGCCCTGTTCAATTCCTGCATTTTTTCTACTTAATTTGTAGATGTTTGTGCAGATTTCTTCCATTGTTACTCTCCTTTTTTAATGCTACTATATAAGTAGCAAAGTTGATAATGTGTTAATTACCATTCACAAGCTCATCAAGGCTCACATGGAGTTCCTTTGCAATCAAGTTACATAACGGAACGGTTGGCATTTTAACACTATTTTCAATCTGATTAATCATTGGTCCAGATACACCAACAAGTTCAGCAAGTTCAAGCTGAGTTAACCCTTGCTTTTTTCTGTTTTTTTTAATGTTTTCACCTAAATTCATACTTTCACCACCTTGTATTTAGGTCATTTTTGTGATATTATATAAAATATAACTACGGTTATATTTTACTTATTAAATATAAGGTGGGAGTTACGAGCAAAACTTTTTATTTTAAGGATTTTCAACTAAAGCTACATATAATATCTGGAGGTGTAACTCCCACCTTCGTAGACAAGTTAAGAAATATGGTTTTTTCTTAACTTTAGTTATATTATAACCTTAGTTAATTGAGATTTCAAGTATAAATCTTAATATTTTGAGTTTTCTGCATGTTGCACAATTATATATTCTTATTTTTGTGAGATTTTATAAATATCGAGGTGTTAGTATGTCCTTTTGGGAAAGATTTTACAATTTATGTATAGAAAAAAATGAAAAGCCTAATCCTCTAGGGGCTAAATTAGGAATAAGTTCCGGGTCGATTACAAGATGGAAAAACGGTGGTATTCCAAATTCTAAAACACTAGAATCGATTGCAGATTATTTTAATGTAACAACAGACTATTTATTATGTAAAACTAATATAAAAAAAGAACAGACTGCAGAATTGCAGTCTGATAATGAGGAAATAAATAAATTGATAGAAATTGGAACTAAACTTTCTCCTGAGCATTTACAGGCTCTTCTTGTTCTTGCTGAGGAACTAGAGAAAGGGCAGTCTGAATAACAATATTTAAGTTTTCTTGATTTAACTTTTTGCAAATTTCAATTAATTGTTCTAATTCTTTCATTGTTTTTTCCTCAATTCTTAATATATAGTATAGAATTATTATAATAATTTATACTACAACAAAAAGTATATCGTTATAAAATAACGATAAAACAAAAAATGATTAAATGAGGTTTTATTATGGGTAATACATATCATAGAAGTAGTGTGCTAACTATTATAATTAGTTGTATCACTATTATTTTCCTGTTATCAGGATGTTCATCCAACAATACAGAATCAAATAATAGCACATCAACTACTTCGGCATCTGCTGTTGAGTCAACACCGGCAATGACAACTTCAACAACTGTTGCAGTTATAAGTGAAGACGAATATTATAAACTAGCAAAAGATTTTAGTGAGAAAATTGATGATGCTTCTATTTATCTTTCTAATATGGGTCAATATGAATATAACTATATGGACAATTATACTAATATAAGTGGTAATGATATTGATTCTGATACCGCAAAAGAGGTTGTTGATGAAGCAAGAAAATGGTTAGTTAAAAAAGGAAAAGTGAAATCAAGCAAAATTGATAATGATTATAAAACATTAACTAAAGAATACAATAAACTTGCAACATTAAATATCTCTGATTCGGTAAAAGTAGTTGCAGAAAAAGTTGATGATATTTATGATAACTATTCAAATTTATATTCATTAGTAACCAATATTGGGGATTTTTCTTCATTTGCTGATGATTATAATGATTATATTGATAATATTGATAGTGATGTTAGTTATATAAAAACTGTTGCAGAATAAAAAACCCCTCTAATAGAGGGGTAAATTTATGTAAAAAATAAATGGTAAGGACATATATGTCCTTTGCAAATTAAGAGGTGAATAATATGCCTGTGTATAAAGATAAGGATAGAGGTACATGGTACTGCTCATTCTATTATGTTGATTGGACAGGAAAACGCAAAAGAAAGTGCAAAAGAGGGTTCAAAACTAAGAAATTAGCACAACAATATGAAAGAGATTTCATGTATGTTCCAACGCAGAATCAGGAAATGACACTTATGCAGTTATACAATAAGTATATAGAAGATATAGCCGGAAAATACAAAGAAAACACCCTTGACACAAAAATTAATATTTTTGACAATCATATATTGCCATATCTAGCAGACAAGAAAATTGCAGATATAACTCCATCAGACATTAGAATGTGGCAAAACGAGATTATTAAGAAGAATTTATCAAAGACATATCAAAAGACAATCAATAATCAAATGTCAGCTATACTTAATTATGCAGTAAAGTATCACGGACTTGCCAGTAACCCTTGCTCTATTGCCGGTTCAATGGGTAAGAAAAAAGCTGATGAAATGAAATACTGGACACAAGATGAGTTTAATATCTTCATTGACCATGTACCGGAACCAAATTATCACATTGCCTTTATGCTACTTTATTATGGTGGTTTTCGTAAGGGTGAACTGTATGCACTTACTCCTTCAGACCTAGACGATAAAAGTATTGCGATTAATGTACGAAAAAACGCACATTGGAAGAACAAAAAACTTATTGTAACAGAACCTAAAACTGATGAAGGTAGAAGAACTGTAACTTTACCTAAGACGGTTTACATGGAACTTGTAAAGTATATTAACTCATTATATAAGATAGAAGAAGATGAGAGAATATTTGATTTTGGTTCTAATGGCACACTTAATAAATATCTTGACGGTAAAGTTGAAGAACTCGGTGGTAAAATCGAAAAAATAAGAATACACGATTTAAGGCACTCTCACGCAGCACTATGTATTGACATGAATATTAATATATATTTGTTGTCAAAGCGAATGGGTCATAAAGATATAGAAACTACGATTAACACATATGGTCATTTATACCCTAATAAACAGATTGCTTTTGCCAAAGAACTCGACCAAAAAATCGATATTACCGAAAAATAGTATCACAGCAGTATCAAAACAAAAAAATAAACCTTTAGAAATGGCTTACCTATCGCATTTCTAAAGGTTTTTATTATTTATGGAATTATTCCCACTCGATAATTCGTAAATAAAACCTATTTTGATTTAGTAAATTAATATTAATTGTATTCTATACATTTAATTGATTTTTAACCATTTCCAACTGGCTATAATATCAAATAGTATCATAGTAGTATCACATCAATATCAACTAGTAAACATCTCATATGATACTACATCATTAATTTACAGATAAATTATACTATATATATACAATAAAGTCAAACTAAAGGAGCACTTAGGTGTTCCTTTTTTTTAGTACATAAAATCTCACAAAAATAAGAATACATAATTGTATAATATGTAGAAAACTCAAAATATTAAGATTTATGCTTGAAATCTCAATTAACTAAGGTTATAATATAACTAAAGTTAAGAAATTAACTTACAAAAACAAAAAAGAAAGCTGGAAAAATTATGAAAAAGAGAATTATTGTAAAAAGACCTATGCAGTCTGCTGAACTGATTGAAACTGAAATTACGTACAGATGTGCTCTAAAGGAGTATATCAGTAATGACCGAGGAGTATTACTTGAAAGTGTTCATTTCGGTTTTGGTCATCAGTTTTCAGCAAAAGGAAAACTAGTTGCCATTGTTGATGAGGATGGAATACCTAAAAATTTGGATATGAATATTTTTATTCCTACAAAGTCAAGCGTACATCCAATTCAACTGCTGTATGGCAATGTTGTTTTTTGCAGATTGGTTCTTGATGACAACGATTTATATGATTTTAAAGTTGAGGGATTAACAGATGCAGATATTAATCTAATTAATATGTTGCTAATTGAATACTCACAAATCAATCTTGGTAAAAGATTCAATCAAATGTATTCTTCTCTTGAAGAATACAAAAGACCAGTAGCATTTACTTTTGAAGAAGGAGAACAAATTAATGGAAATTACTAAACTAAAAGCCATAAGATATATTGGAATTGCGGTATCAATCGCAATTTCAATTATCATACGATTGATTATCGGTTATTTTAATGCCTTTATTATGTTGCCATTACTTTGGTGGATAATTTCTCGTATTCCGGAAGAAATAAGAGATATGAAAGAAGCTCTTGACTATTGTGCTAGTCAAGAACAGGAAGAAGTTGACCCAGTTCTTGCTCCTCTAATCGATATGGAAATCCTAGAAATTGACGAAGTTAATATTCCGTTAAAAGCTGAGGAGGTATGTTATGAATAATATACTGTCTTTCAACGCTGACATTGGCTTTGAGAATGTGAAAACTTTAGTTTTTAACATTTTCATTAAAAAACCTTCTGATTTTGAATACAACTATTGTTGTCACTTCGCTATCAGAAAGATAAGCAATCTTCTCAATCACAATCAAATTACTGCAGAAGAATTAACTGATGATTATTTCGCAAGTATAATCATTGAACAGATTTCTCAGTACAGATTGATGAATAAATGTTTGTACAGCAGTAACAGAATTCAGGAGGCTGGTTAATTATGAAAGCAAGGCTACCGGCATTAAGCAAAAATCAGAAAGAGAAAGCTCGTGCTGAAATCGAGAAAATCGCTGATGAGGTCTTAAGCCAAAAATATGAACAGGCAATGAGAAGATTTATGAAGATTACTTGCCATGTTCTTAACGAACACTATGGCTTTGGTAAGCATAGATTGTCTGTTGTATGTAGTGAAATAGGTAAGCTATCAACGGAACACGATAATGATGAACTGTTCTTTGAACATTTAGACAGGGTTGTAATTGATTACTTGGGAATGAATTTTTCAAGAGAAAGTGAGGAAGAAAACAACAATGGAACTAACTAAGGAACAATTAAAGGCACTAAGGAAAGCATATCCTTATGGCACAAGGGTTGAATTAATCAGTATGGGTGAAGACCCTGCTCCAATTCAGCCTGGTACAAGAGGTAGAGTGCATAATGTTGATTCTATTGGAACAATACATATTGATTGGGATAACGGAAGACAAATAGGTATTGTGTATGGTGTAGATAAAATAAGGAGGCTATAAGATGTTTGCAATAAGTACAGAAGAAATCCAAGCACTTTTCGATAAGGAGTTGGCAAAGGCGAATGAACACAATTCACAATTTCATTCATCACACGAGGCATACGCAGTATTGCTTGAAGAAGTGGAAGAAGCAAAGGAAGCATTGAGCAATTTAGATTACTATACTGAGCGTATATGGAGTATTGTCAAGAAGGACGATTATCTAACGGTAAGCATAAAAGGCGCTAAAATGTTTGCTTCTTCACTTATTCGAGAGGCGATACAAGTCGGTGCTATGTGTGATAAATTCTTGAACTACTTAGATACGAAAAAAGAGGGTAAACAAAATGTTTAGATACATTGAGCTAAGCAAGTTAAGACCTCACCCACAAAACCCTCGTAAGGAACTAGGTGACATTACGGAACTTGCTGAAAGCATAAAAACAAGAGGAATAATGCAGAATTTAACTGTTATTCCTTCCGAAAATGATGAGTATTACACTATTTTAATCGGGCATAGACGTGCTGAAGCTGCCAAATTAGCAGGTGTAACTACAATACCTTGTAATGTAGTTGATGAAGAAATGTCTGAGGATGAGCAAGTAGCAACAATGCTACTTGAGAACATCCAAAGAGGTGATTTAACACCTTATGAACAAGCAAAAGGCTTCCAACTTATGATTGATTTAGGTAATGACATCAATGACATTACTAAGAAAACAGGTTTTTCTCAGTCAACAATCCGGCATAGAATCAGAATGTTGGATTTAGATGAACAGTTGTTAAGAGAGAAAGAAAATTCCGGTGCAACTTTGCAAGATTACATACAGTTGGAGAAGATTAAGGATAATGAAACAAAGAATGAAGTTTTGAAGGTTATAGGAACTTCTGATTTTCAGTTCAAGCTCACATCAGCATTGAAACAACAAGAACTGCAGGAACAAAAACAGAGATGGATTGATTACCTTACAAGTCAAGGTTGTATTGATATTTCTGATGTTGATAACAAATATCTTAAATATGATGTCTGCAGTACTGTTCCATTAACAGATAAGCCACTCAATCATAATATTGATGACTTATATCCTACAGATACTTCCGGTAATAGGTTTTTCTCTATACCAAATAACTTATATGCACTATCTACAATAAATTTGTATGTTGAATTAAGCAGTGAAGTTGACGAAGATGATACTGATAACGAAGGTTCATCATTACCAAGAATTGAAGAACCTGACTACTCAGAACAAATAGCAAGGCTTACAGAAGTTAATGATGTGGCATCAACAAGTAGAACAAATTTTGTATTCAAACTTTATACACCTAAGAAAGACGATTACAAAATAATCGTAGCTTATATGAAGAGTATAATATCCAAAGGATTTGATGCTTATTTAACTTATAATGAAAAACAAGAATTAAAATCATATGTTGATGACAATACTTGTGCAGAACAATTCTTATTAATATACTGCCACTACTTAACACGATGTAAGTACATTTACCTATTCTCACAATATGCTGACAAGCCAACAGCCTACATGAAAAACGATAAGTTACTCAACTATGTAGAATTTTTGAAGAAACTAGGCTATCAAGTAGCACGAGAAGAGCAAGAATACTATGACGGTACAAATAAGGATTACTACAATGAAATGGAATAATGTTACAATCCCAAGCAATTTATACGTTTGTCAGTCTGAGAAGTCTTTCAGGTTTAAACTTCCTAGGCATTCACTCTACGGTGGCTATTCAATCTGGGTAAGCAAAAAACTCATCATATTTTTTGAGGGAGATTACATACTGCTGTATAAAGATAATTTTACTTTCCGGATAATAAAATATGGAAAAGGTAAATATAACTGGAAGGATATTTTAGATGAGAAAGAAATATCTGCAGAAGAACTTGCTGAAACATTTGGTTATGTTGAACCAGTTATCTACAAACCTCCAAAATTAGAACCATTGGAAGGAGTAACAATACTTGATGAACTCAGAGATGACTAGCAGTAAGCAACAAAAATTAGCCTTTGAAAAGCTATCAAAAATTAAAGTTGGTGCTCTATTTATGGAAATGGGAACCGGTAAAACTAAAGTTGCCCTTGATTTGATTAATTCAAGGGCACATAAATTAGATTACATATTATGGATATGTCCTTTTTCCCTTAAAGATGAAATTGAAGCTGAAAGATTAAAGTGGTATCCAAATATGGAACTGAATATTGTAGGATGTGAGAGTATTGGCCAAAGCGACAGAATTTATCTAGAAGTTTTGAATGAATTAAAAAGTAGCAAATGTGCTTTTGTAGTAGTTGATGAAAGCCTTAAAATCAAAAACATCAGAGCAAAAAGGACAAAAAGAATTCTTAGTTTTAGTGAACATTCACAATACAGATTAATTCTAAACGGCACACCAATTTCAAAGAATATATTGGATGTGTGGACACAGATACAATTCCTCTCCCCTAAAATTTTGAATATGACATTTAGTGAATTTAAGGACCATTACTGTGAATATTACACTTGTGGCGAATTAAAAGGCAAAATAAAGAACACTCACAATGTATCCCATTTAATATCACTAATTGAACCTTACATTTTTGAGTGCAAATTAGAGCTGGACACAAAAAAGAACTACTATCAATACTATTATTATGTTAATAATTTTGATGAGTACGAAGAATACAAATTTACTATCTTTGATGAATATTTTGACAATGAAGAATTAAACTTTAATGCTTTTTCTATGGCTTTGCAGAAGTGGTATTGCGACTATGCAAATACCAACAAAGAGAAGGTACTAGATGATGTTATTGATATAATAGACGGTCAAACAATTATCTTTGTCAGATATTTATCTTCAATACCGGATGGAGCTAAAAGCATTACAGGTGTAAACAACAATCAAGAGCGAAAACAGATTATTGAAGATTTCAAAAATGGTAAATTTGATATTCTATACATCACATACGGTTGTGGAGCATATGGATTGAATTTGCAATTCTGCAAAAATATCATATTCAGCGAAAGCACTTGGGACTATGCACAAAGAATACAAGCTGAAGCTAGAATTTACCGAATCGGACAATCAGAAGAAGTAAATTACTATGATTTAATCTGCTCAGACATAGGATTAGAAAAGCTAATTAAAGAATGTGTAGGAAAGAAAGAATCACTTCTCAATGTGATGAAAACTGAGATTTCTAAGGTGAAAGGTGGTATCAAAGAATGGGTAAAAAGTATTTAACCACTAATGTTTTTGAGGAAACTCAAAAAAAGTTACAGTACATATTTAATCAATTTGATAATGTTCTTGTTGCCTTTTCTGGTGGTAAAGATAGTGGTGTTTGTCTTAATCTTTGCTATGATTATGCAAAAAATCATAATCAGTTAAGTAAACTTGCTATGTATCACCTTGACTATGAAGCTCAGTATCAAATGACTACAGATTATGTAGAAGATACCTTCAAGCAGTTTGATGACATAGAAAGATATTGGTTATGTTTGCCGATTGGTGCTGATTGTGGTTGCAAAATGGATGGAGATACATGGACTGTATGGCAACCGTCCAAAAAAGATATTTGGGTTAGAAGTATGCCAACTTATAACTATGTAATTAATCAAAGCAACTGCCCTTTTGCAATGTATGAAGGTCAAAAAGATTATGAAGTTCAAGAAAATTTTTGCAAATGGTATAGTTCAAAAAAAGGTACTACAGCAGTAATAATCGGAATACGAGCAACAGAAAGTTTGAACCGGTACAGAGCAATCAAAAGTGATAGAAAGAAAAATGGGTTTGACAATAAAAACTACATCATCACTAAAGATAATTTAACTTACAATGTGTATCCAATATATGATTGGGATACTCAGGATATATGGATATACAATGCAAAATATCAAAAAGAATATAACAAATTATATGATTTATATTACCAAGCTGGGTTGACCATTGAACAAATGAGAGTGGCTAATCCATTCCACAGTTGCGGTACTAATACCCTAAAATTATATAAGGTTATAGACCCTAAAAATTGGGGTAAAATGGTAAGCAGAGTTAACGGAGTATCATTTGCTGGATTGTATGGAGACACTTCGGCTATGGGTTGGAAATCAATCAAAAAACCTGCACATTTTACTTGGAAAGAATATTGTTACTTTCTGCTTGACACCCTTGACGAAAAAACAAAAGCACATTACCTCGAAAAACTAAATACTTCAATCAAGTTTTGGAAAGAAAAAGGTGGTTGTCTTGATGATAAGACCATATCAGAACTAGAAGAAGATAATGTGCAGTTTACTGACAAAGGAATTGCTAAAAACAAGAATTCTTCTAAGAGGGTAATATCGTTTGAAGATTATCTAGACGATACAAACTGCACTAAATTCAGAGACATACCAACCTACAAGCGAATGTGCGTATGTATCATTAAGAATGATTACTCCTGTAAATATATGGGATTTGCACAAAACAAAAAGGACCTTGATAAACGAAAGAAGGCGTTAAAAAAATATGCAAAGCTATAAATCACCTGTATATAATGTACAGGCAGTTCCGGTTGATAAGATACAAGCTAACGCTTATAACCCTAATAGTGTAGCTCCACCGGAGATGAAACTGCTGTATCAATCAATCAAAGAAGATGGTTATACAATGCCTATTGTTTGCTACTATCTTGAAGAGCAAGACAAATATGAGATAGTTGACGGATACCACCGTTATCGTACCATCCTTGAACACAAGGATATTTACGATAGAGAAAATGGGTGCTTACCTGTTGTGGTAATAAACAAAGACATTTCTAACAGAATGGCATCAACAATTAGACACAACAGAGCTAGAGGTAGTCACTCAATAGAATTAATGACTAACATAGTATCTGAACTTGTCGAAAGTGGAATGTCAGACAGTTGGATTATGAAGAATATAGGAATGGATGCAGAAGAACTTCTGAGGCTCAAACAAATCTCAGGTCTAGCTGCACTATTCAAAGACAAAGATTTCTCAAAAGCATGGGAATAAAAAAGGAGATTATACTACTATGGAAAAGAAAAGCAACACAGAAACATTGGACATCAAACTAGCAGAATTAATAAATGCACAACTTAATTCCGCTGAAACTATGGACTTAGTGAAAAAGAAAATCAGCAGTGGGATTGATGAGGCATTAACTAATCTGTTCTCTTGGAATGGTAAAGCAAAAACTTTAATTAAAGAGAAATTGGAATCGGTTATGATACCAGCTATTGAGAAATATGATTTTGATAAATATCAATTAAAACTTGACACGGTATTAACTGATATTGTTAATACAACAAAATTACAAGACAATGTTGATATTCTTGAGAATTTTAAGTCTTTAATGGTTGAATTTAAAGATAATAAGATATCTTTAGAAGATATCTTTAGACGATATTGCAAGATGGTAAGCAAGAGAGTCGATACATCAGAATTAGAAGTATTTACTTATGACGGTGAGCCTTATTATGGCAATGTAAACTGTAGTGTTGAATTTGAAGATGGAGGAACATCATGGTTCTCTGATAGAAAATTAGGCAAACTTCTGTTTAAGTGTGATGAAGATGAATCATTAAACTTTACGCTTGATGTAATATCTAGTGATTCAGTCACTAGAAATGATAATTGGAGATTATGTCAAGTACCTGGCACTACTGATATTCATTCCCTTAAGTTTGCTGATGAGTTCAAATTACTTATTCTTCAACTCATGAGGAATTTTACTAATATAAATATTAGCAAAACTTATTTATCAGAAGAATTTGGGGTTGAAGATACACCGGAAGCAACATTTATTTAAGAAAAACAAAGGCTAACTCATAATGAGTTAGCCAAGAAAGGATTTTAATTATGATTACTGAAAGCACTAGAAATGATTTTTGCGAATTTGTATATGATTCTTTATCAAATGAACCTGACAATTATTTAGCTAATCAGATTATTGATGAGTTTGATAATGCTACTAAGAATTGTGTTGAATGGACGAAGGCAAGTGATAACCCTAATAGTTATCTTGAAGTAATTGCAGACAACACAAGTGATAGCCCAATAGTCCATTATAGGTATGAAAGTAATAAGGAAAGCAAAGAAGATAAGGTTGCGATACTTTCAAGTATTCTTCAGCACTTATTCTTAGAAGAAGAATTTAATTCTGATGACTTGATTAATGAGGCTTTGCAAATAGCTAAAAGAAGTGTAGGTATTGTTGATTATAAGGAGTAATGCAATGAGCAATTTTATGACTGTAGGATATATAAACAACATGAAGCTTTTGCTTAAGTTGAACAATGAAAAAGAAAAAATACTCAATAAATATAAGTATTTTTCTTCTCAAGAACAAAAATTTTCTAGTCAAGAAGAATTTGAAAATTACATTGAGCAGAAAAAAGAGATGAAAAAAGGTGACTTCATACTCAAAACTTTAGACACGGAGTTATCCAATTTCATCAAACTTGTTAGAGAGTTTCCAACTGAGGATTTAACCCGAAAAGCTGAATGGGGACCTCCCTCATTGGATGATTTTGAATATGTTAATCCGGACGGGACAGTTGACGAAGATTTATTAGTCTGTTCTCACTGTCATCAACCACCTCTATTCAATATTAAACAGAATGAGGAATATTCTAGATATTGCCCTAATTGTGGGTCAGAGATGGAGGAATAATATGCAATTTATTTTTAATGAAAAAACAGGAAAGTTTGAGGAATATAAGCCATACAAAGTAGTGGAAATTGCCTGCAAAACAGAGGAAGATTACAATTCTCTTATGGACTTATTAAAAAGAGATGAGCCGAAGAAAGTAGAGATAATTATGTCAACAAGTGACGAAACCAAAATTAGATACATAGATTGTTCAAATTGTTATGAACACTTTGCCGGTCTAAATTATTACTGTGGTAATGGTCTTAAATGGAGTTTTTGTCCAAGTTGTGGTCATAGAATTGATTGGGGTGATTTGAAATGACAAACGAAAAGATTGTAGAAGTTATCAATAATCTATACTATTTAATTAGTGAAGATTGTACAGATACTCAGATGGATTATTCTGAAGATATTGAAATAGCAATTTCAGTTCTTGAAAAAGATGTTCCTTTAAAGACAATAACTTCTCTAGATGCTCGTAATGACGAATATGAAGCCTGCCCAGTATGTGGTAAACCATTAACAGAAATTTGGAAATTTGATGAGTACAAGCCTAAATATTGTCATAACTGTGGTCAAAGAATCGATTGGAGTGATAATAATGAGTAGGTTTATTAAGGTTGATAAATTGCAACAAAAAATCGAAAATGACCCAAGAATTATCGAAGATAATACAGGTTATTTTGATGATGTAATTTTGGTAGATGATATTTATGATGTTATTAATAAGTGTAAACCGTACGAGTTTGAAGAGGAGTAAAAAATGAAAAAATTAATGAAAATGGGCCAACACAAATTTGTCAAATTGGCATACGGAGACATTACAAGAGAAGAAATTGACTTAACAATTCAATTTATGAGGGAACATCCGGGATTTATTTCGTATCATCATTTGATGATATATGCAAATTATGTGACAAAGGCTCAAACATATCGAGGAACTCTTAGAGAACTAGAAGATATTTCTCAGTATTGCAACAAGATGGAATTGAATTTGTCTTATTAAGTGAGAATTGAAAAGGGTTGGTGGAGATAATGGAAATTAAAGAGGCACTAGGAATCATTGAAGAAAGAATATCTTTTACTATCGGAATTATTGATGGAGTTATTATTGACGGAGTTATTGGCGAAGCAATGAACACTATCAAAAATGCAGTTGAAAAGCAGTCACCTAAGAAAGTGATATTAAATAAAGAATATCCACTTTATAAGCTTTGCCCTAACTGTGGAAAAAATCTTTTTAGCTTTGCTAATGGTTGGGAATATACTTACTGTCATTATTGTGGACAGAGGTTAGACTGGATTGGTATAGAAAAGATTGATAATAAGGAGTTAAAGAAATGACAGAACTTGAAAAAATGCAAGTAGCATTGTTTACAGTAATTAGAAATAGTCGTGTATTACCTGTTGGAATTGCAAAAGAAAAATCTATGCAAGAAATTAACAAAATGTCTTATGAAACTATGCAAGAATGTATCAAAATGATTAATTTTGATATAGCTGTAAAGTATTATCAAGAAGGCAAACAACTATGTGAGGCTATGGAGACTGTACAAAAGTGGTCTGATGAAAATTCAGAGCCTTTGGCAAAATGGGAAATCAATTCAGATGGCTACTATCCGTACTGTTCAAACTGTGGTTTTGAACCCAAAAAAATAAGTCTGTATTGTCCTCATTGTGGTGCAAAAATGGATAAGGAGGGATGACAATGAGTAAAGTAGAACTAAAACCTTGTCCTTTTTGTGGTGGCAAATCTTGGGTTATTAAAATACCAAATGAGAGTAATAAAAAATATGTTGTAGTTTGTAAAGATGATGATTGTGGTGCAAGCCTTGGCAATTATTCTGCAACAAGAGAAGAAGCAATAAATGCTTGGAACAGGAGGGATGACAAATAATGCTTGTTCCAGCAATACTTCATAAAAATGAAATTCTAACAAAAATACAGAAATATAACTACACCGAAGATATGATGTATTACATAGGCTATATCGGCAATTCATTACCTTCCATTGAAGAAAACAGTGATGGTAGTATTTATCAATATGCTATCGTTGATGGTGGTAAACTGATAGGCTATTTTACATATAGAGTAGATTGGTACTCATCTTGTGTTTATGATTTTGGATTGTTTTCGTTTGACAGAAACAATATCACAATAGGGCTTGATATTTATAGAGAGTTAAAAAAGATAATCAACGACTATCATATTCATAGACTCGAATGGCGAATGATAGGTGGAAATCCTGTTGAGAAACATTATGATAAATTTTGCCAAAAATATCGTGGCAAAAAATATGTATTAACTGATGTGTTTAAAGACAGATGTGGAAAATACCACAATGATGTTATTTATGAAATTATATTTTAGAGGGTGAAGAAGTATGAAAGTTATACAAGATGTTGCAGACAGATTTGGTAGATACCCTATTATTTTCAAGGGCAAAAATGTCAAATTAGAGGATATTCACAATTGGCTTTTCTCTCATTTTCAAGGTTATAAATTTGCAATAGTTATTGATGAAACTGTTGATGAGTTTGAAGAACAGTTTACTAAGTCGGTGTATGTTTATTTTCTTGATGAGATTACATCTGAGTTAGAAGCCTATTGTAAATAAGAAAGGCAAGAAGTATGAACACAAAGTACATTTTTCCGTTGCTATTAATAGCACTTGATGTAGGTGCTGCAATAGTCTATGGAGTAGGTAAAGATTTTAAAATGGCAACATATTGGATTGCAGCTGCAGTTCTTAATATATGTGTGACATTTTAATTAGGAGGTGAAAGAAAATGAAAAAGATAAATCAAAAAAGGTTCATTAAGTTAGCAAGAAGATTTTACACAGAAAAGGACATCAAAAGAGTCATTAACTTTATGCGTGAGCATAATGGTTTTATATCTTATCTTGACTTTGTTGTTATCTTATCTATGCACAAATTTAATCTTGATAACACTTTGACTTATTTAACACAAATGCTTCAATTAGGTGCTAACAAAATTGAAACAAACATGAATGGGGGTATTTGATGGCTAGTGTAGTATCACATATTGTATGTTATTTAATCGGTGCAGTAAATTGAAAGTGGAGAGATTGCAATATGACAGGTGAAGATTTAAAGGTTGAAATTAAGGGTCGAGAAATAGTTATCAAAAAGCTTGATACTGCAATCAGAGCATTACAGAAAACTATCACAAGAATTAAAGCTAATCGTGAGGAACGCAAAAAGAAGGTGCTGGAATATGCATCAGAAGATGAATTGGCAGAGGCTTTTGGTTACGGAGATATTTCTGAAACTGAGTATTATGCATTTCTTGATGCCTTGAGAGATGGTGTTGAAGTAATTGACAGAGAAACAAGTCCACAAGAAGTGGCATTTCATATTTTGGTTAGTTGGAATTCTAGAATGATACAAGATTGTGCAGACCTAAAGTATGAAATGCAGAAACTAAAGGATGTGAAACAATGAACGCTAAAGAGTACCTTAATCGTGTAAGGTTTGCTGATAGGTTGATTAATGATAAGGATAAGGAGCGTTGTAAAATGAATAAATATGTAAGTGTTAGGGAATTGAAACGCAAAATCAGAGAAAATGTATATTCAATAGAAAATGATTATGGTTTTCCTGATGACGGAATGAGTGATGTTGATATTTTCAAGACTATTGATGAATGTAAAAAGGTTGATATTGAAGAAGTCAAACACGCAAAGTGGGAAAATGTTGGCGATAACTTAATAATGGAACAAACAACCATTGTTGGTAAGTATGTAAAATGCTCCGAATGTGGCAATGAAATTTTAGTAGCAAGAACTGATAACGGTTCTTATCGTTTTAGTAACTATTGTGCGAATTGTGGTGCAAGAATGGACGAGGAGCAGTGAAATGGCTCAATTTGTTTTATTAGTAGTAATAGGTGTTGTTATAATGTGTTTATTGGGATGGTGGTGACGATAAGTGAGTAGTTTAACTGATGTAACTGATGAGTATTTTCGCCTAAAAGCAAAAATGTGTCGCAAGTATCGTTGCAAAAACTGCCCATTATCTAAACATAGAAATTCGCAACATTTAACTTGTAGCACATTAGAGCGTGAAAACCCAGAAAAAGCATTGGAAATTGTAAAACAATGGAATGAAAAAATGATTGATATGGAAATTGTAAAACAATGGAGAGGTATGAAGAAAGAGATGAATTTATGTGAGATGGATGAAAATGACACCTAACGAATGGAGAAAAAGACATAAGCGTTGTGGAACTTGCATTTATTGGCGAGGAGACCCACTTGAACGAAAACCTTATTGTAAAGTAAAACAAATTAACAAGACTTTAAAAGAAGGTAGATTTTGTAAAATTTATAAAGCAAAGGAGTTTGAAGAATGATTGATTGCAACATTACAAAGAATTACATACACGAAAGAAAGAGGATGTGTGAGAGCTATAGCTGTTTTGAATGTCCTTTGAGTTCAAAAACAAATGGCACGAAAAAAACTTGTCGTGTTTTTGAAAATTGTTATCCTGACAAAGCAATAGAAATTGTACAGAAATGGTCTAACGAACACCCACAAAAAACTCTATTAACAGAGTTTTTGAAGCATTATCCTAATGTAGAAATGAGCAGTGACGGTTTTCCTGACTATATTTTACCTTGTAATTTAGGACTTGTAGAAAAAAAAGACATATGTAAAAACAGGTGTTTTTATTTTTATGACAAAGACAAGAGGTGTCGTCCTTGTTATGATTGCTGGAACACACCTAAAGAATCAAATTAGGTAAAATAGCATAGCCTTAAAAACACATAGTAGTATTTTGCTCCTTTATCCCCTACTATGTGTTTTTGTTATATAAACACAATATATAGTGTACATCTTTGTGTAGTAATGGTATTGATTAATACCTCAAAAAGAGCGAACATGTGTGTACCGATAGGGAAAACAACAAACTTTAAGGAGCATAATTATGAATACAAAAACAGCTAAGCAAATCACAGAAATGAAAGAACAGACAATCGGTGTTGAAGTTGAAATGAACAATATCACAAGAAGAAAAGCAGCAAAACTTGCAGCTGACTTTTTTGGCACAGGACGATTTGAGGACACAGCATACCGAAACGGTTATAGCACTTGGTCAGCTTGGGATAGCCAAGGCAGAGAATGGAAATTCCAAAAGGATGTAAGCATTCGAGGAACAGACATTCAGAAATGCGAAATGGTAACACCAATCCTTAAATACGAGGATATAGAAACCTTGCAGGAAATCATCAGAATACTTCGTAAAGCCGGAGCAAAAAGCGACTCAACAAGGGGTTGTGGTGTACATATTCACATTGGAGCAAACGGTCACACAGCACAAACACTAAGAAACCTAGCAAACATTATGGCAAGTCATGAAAGACTTTTAATTGACGCATTGAACATTGACAACGGACGAGTTAACAGCTACTGCAAAACAGTTGACACAAGGTTCTTGGAAAAGGTAAATAAAGTAAAACCTAGAACAATGTCAGACCTTGCAAATGTATGGTATGAAAGCCACAATTCAATTTACGATAGAAACCAACATTACAACGATAGCCGATACCATATGCTTAACCTACACGCAACCTTCACTAAAGGCACAGTTGAATTTAGACTTTTCCAATTTGACAAACCGGCAAACGGAAAGCAAAACGGACTTCACGCAGGACAACTTAAAAGCTACATTCAGCTTTGCTTAGCACTTAGCCAAATGGCAAAGACAGTAAAGACAGCAAGTCCAAAGCCACAGCAAACAGAAAATCCTAAATACGCAATGAGAACTTGGCTTTTAAGACTTGGCTTTGTAGGGGACGAATTCAAGACAGCAAGAAATGTATTCACCAACAGACTTTCTGGGGACACAGCCTTCAGAAACGGCAGAACAGCCTAAGGAAAACTTAATAAATGGCTAACCTTAGAGATAGGGTTAGCCTTAAGGTGGTAGAAGGGTATCCCCTTCAGAAAGGATTGATTTAAAAAATGAAAAAATTCTATGTAGCTTACGGAAGTAATCTAAATGTTAAGCAAATGAAAATGAGGTGCCCAGGTGCAACCATTCTTGGTACTGCAAATCTTATGGACTATGAACTACTGTTCAAGGGTAGTAAGACAGGTTCATACCTAACCATTGAGAAAAAGGAAGGTAGCACTGTTCCGGTTGCAATTTGGGAAGTAACAGAAAGTGATGAAAGGTCCCTTGATAGATATGAAGGTTATCCAATCTTCTATTACAAGAAAGAATTGAAACTTCAGTACAAAGGAATACGAACCGGCAAAAGACGAACAGTTAATGGCTTCGTATATATTATGCACGAAGAAAACCCAATCGGTATTCCTAGCGATTACTATATGAACACTTGCATTAACGGGTACGACACCTTTTACTTTGATAAGAATATACTTATCAATGCCTACAAAAAATCAATGGAGATGTGCAGTGATGAAAACTAATGAAATGACAATTAACACTTGCCCTAAGTGTGGAAAAGAATACAAAGGTAGAGGAGCTTTATCAAGGGTGGATAACCTTACAGTTATCTGTCCCGACTGTGGCACAAGAGAGGCTTTAGAAAGCATTGGTGTTGATAAAGCCGAGCAAGATAAAATTCTTGGGATTATTCATAACGCAAGGACATAAAAAAACAGGGTTAGCACAACTTAATGCTAACCCTGTTTCTTATTTTGGCTTATAATTATTAGTATTAGTCTGACTTTTTGAAGGAATGTAAACTAAAATCTCACTTAAGTCACAGTTTAAAACTTTGCAAATTCTGTCAAGATACTCTAGATTAACTCTTTCACATAATTCATGATACATATCATTTATTGTTGAAGGTCTAATACCAGTTTTACGAGCCAAATCAGCTTGGGTGATTCTCAATTCCCCCAGCTTTCTTGATAGTAGAATTCTAACAGCCATTATTCCTCCCTATTGCTCCTTCGGTTATAAAATAGCACATACAATATACTGCTGTATGCTAATCGTTATATAATAACCATTTAAGTTATAATTATTAAAAAATATTATTAAATCTTTAAAAAAGTGTTGACTTCTATGTTATACTATGTTATTATTATAACACAAAATAACTTAAATAAACAAAAGGAGATTTTTAAAATGAAAAAAATTCTGAAATTTGACAACGAACCTCTTGATGCTGGAGTTAAAATCTATTATGACCAAATGGGTCATTTCTACAATGTATATGAGCAAAACGGACAAGTAATGATACTTGAAAGTTTTGGTTGTCAAAACAATGTTACCTCTAATTTCGTTTCTGATATAAACGAAAAGAAGCAAAGAATTTATGTAGAAGTGGACAACCCATCAATTAAGTACAGCAATGATAATGGCGATAGTGTCGAAGAACCTAGTCATTCTGACTATCGTGATTGGAAAAACTGGATTGAAACTGATGGATACTTACTTTCACTTAAAGAGAGCAGATTAGCTAAAGGCTTGACACAAGATAAAATGTCTCAAATTTTTAATGTGCCTGTCGAAACCTACCAAGCCTGGGAAAATGGTGAACAAGAAGTACCGGCAGACATGTTACTGTTAATCAAAGATAGTCTTTTTGCTGACGACAAGTATTACAAGCAGCGTAATGATGGTTGGGTTACAAAGTCAAAAAGAATTATCAAAATCACAGAATGACAAAAACCACCTCTTTTGAGGTGGTTAAGAAAGGAAAATTATGCTACTAACTAAAGATAATATTATTAACATTTACAATCAAATTACAAAGCAAGAAATTAAGGTTACACCAAGCAGTCCAAGTTATCAACCGAACCGTTCACAACACTTAATCAGCGAAGACGGAAGTACCTTTTTACTTAATCTTTACGGTGATGGTAGCGTTCTCCGAGCAATCTTCGAAATTTATAGTACAAACTTTAAAGGTATGTTTGACACACCTAACTTGCGCTGCAAGTATTCACTTCCTGTGGCTTATTTCAATGTTGATGGCTCTGTTAATTACTACAAGGATGAATTATTGAACACCGACACAAAAATTACATTTGACAGACCTGCAAACAGAGAGGTTAACCTCTCTACAGATATAAAAATAACTATCAAGGGAACTATTTGGGGCCCTATCGTTACAACAGCTAGGACATACAAAGAAGACTTAGCACCATATAAGGATGTTCTTGTCACTTATCATGAAGTTACCGTTGAATATGATGATGGAAATGTATATCCACTTGCAGACAAATACTATCAATATATCGGTGATTATATCCTTGTTAAAGGCAAGGATTTGAGAGCCAGCTATAACTTCTCTAGAGAAGTTTCGTCTAATGTGTATAATGAACTAATGCAATACCTAGACCAAGATTTTGGTGGTTTATATGACTAATACAGTATCTTACGATTTTATCCGTGCTATCAATAGTAAGATGAATGAAAAATCGCTTACAGTCAAGAATGTTGTAGATAATTCTCAGCTTGACATTGACACCATAACTTCATATTTGACGCACAGAAACAAGCTTTCGTATTCAAATGCTTGTGTTCTGTATGATGTTGTTGTCAATGATAGAGTATTCTCTTCTGTAGAAGAATTGAACTTGTTTAGAGAATATTGTGTAAAATTATTTTACACCAAATTTAAAGTTAAACTTGGTAGTTTGACTTACCTTGCTGCTGAAGATATATATGGCATATCACATTCAACACTACACACATATGTTAAAGAATCAAAAAAACCAAAGTTAGAAAACAGCTATAAGCTGTCAAAAGTGATGGAAATTCCATTGATGTTTGATTTTTCTAGCTTTATTAATAAAAATAATGAAGGAGCAAAACTATGAAACACACAAGATATGTAAGGGACAATCAGGGTAACTTTATTGCTGAATATGAAGTGCTTGACGATGCAGAGAGAGAAATCCTAGTAGATGGTGTCAAAGTACCACCTACTACAAGATTTCCTATTGAAGAAGAAAGATGGTTGAATGAATTAATTGATGACTTTGAAGAAGGTTTCAATGAAATCGAAGACGGATATGAATACTTGTCATTCAACAAATTTACAGTTCGCCGTAAAATTGGCAAAGTAACAAAGATTGATGAGGTGAAATAACAATGAAGCAATTTGTTATCGAAGAGTTGAGAAAAAAGAAAGGGTTGTCCAGAAAGCAACTAGCTGAAGCAATAGGAGTTTCCGATATGCAGGTGTATCGTTGGGAAAACATTGAAGTTGGTGACAAAACACCTGTTACCGAAGACGAATTGAAAATCAAAGAAGAGAACCTAAAGAAACTTGCTGATTTCTTTGAGTGTTCCACAAATGATTTGTTTAATGTTGACCGCAAAGATTGGCTTGAAGTGGCAAAAAATGACGGTATTGCATGTGCTAATTCTAAGATTAACGCAAATCGACTAAGCACTTCAAAAAAACTAATTCTTGAAGCACTAAAGGCAAATGACAGAGATAGAGTTACTGAATTATTATTGCAACTTTCTGTTGAATCTGAAGTTGAATTTGAATTCTTTTATCGCTGGTTAGCAATAAAAGAAATTGAAAAAGAGAAAGAATATGTTTATGCTTTCTTAGCTTCAGCAATCAAAACTGAAGAATAATGGAGATATGATATGAGTAACTGTATGCCATTAGATTTTATTCTTAATTATAATAAGGAATACCCTAACATTTGGAAATATACCGAGGAGTTCCAATCAGAAAAAGACCTATGGGATGATAGTGTATGTTACTTCCCTATTGGAGCTTCAATGGGAATATTACAAGAATTTTATAATGTTCCATTCCCTCTTCTTACAAAAGATGCTTATATCATTTCCGGCTTAGCTGGATGGAGAATAGACAAACAGGTTTATCAATTTGATGAACAAATTTGTAATTTACTCTTCCAACAAGCCGAAAACCCAGAAGATTTGATGTTGACAACTGATGTTTTCAGATTATTGCCCTCAAAATCGGTGTATATTAAGTATCCTTCAAATATTATTAACGACAAAAATAATTATGTTGATGGTTTCCTAGCTTGGATTGAAAGTGATATGAATGACCATTCTTATGAATTAAGATTGGTTCACATCGGTAATATCAACGGCGAAAGAACAACTATAACCAACGAGATTATACATTTAATCCCTGGTAAAACTGTTAGTGACGGTGTTGATGAAGCATTAAATCTTGTAAAAAATCAAAATGATATTGGAAATAAAGTTATCTCTGATATTCAACAAGATAGGTATTTTATTGATGACTATAAAATGAGAATTTCTAGAGATATTCAGCTTGTTTTGTATCTTTGTGCATCCAATGCTGACATTGAAGAAAATCCTGAGCAAAGCAAAATCTATCGATTTAACAATGGTATTATCAAAGACAAATACCGTGAAATCAAAATCTATGATGTAGGGTATAAACTCTTTGATGAAATAGATACACTTGAAGAAGTAGAAAAAGAACCTAAAAAGCACACTAATAGTGTTGGTACAAGCAAATCACCACATATTAGAAAAGCTCATTGGCACCATTATTGGGTCGGCAAAGAAAACGAGAAATCAAAAATACTTAAGTGGCTACACCCTATGTTTATTAATCCTCAGAAGGGTAAAAAGACTGATAAAAATAAAGAAGATTAAATACATAAATAGCTGGATAAAAATTATCTAGCTATTTTTT
>ERZ1034920.149-NODE-149-length-56160-cov-64.304073_pt1 | contig 56160 bp, 52 predicted proteins | sample MGYA00520688_ERZ1034920 | MGnify/ENA primary metagenome ERZ1034920 (study PRJEB33766, sample SAMN09781785) | gut metagenome | biome: gut microbiome | host: Homo sapiens | place: Madagascar | study: EMG produced TPA metagenomics assembly of the PRJNA485056 data... | reverse complement strand
GCCGTACATAAACGACATTTGGCTATTTTGGCTATGAGCAAGTGTTAAACTCCCGGATACACAAATATCCACAACTTGATTATTGAAAGGTTTTACGACAAAACCAATGATAATTCCTGAAAGAATGTTTAAAATACCAATAAAAATATACATACCTATCTTCTTATGAACAAATATACCAAAATAAATATCAATGTCAAATCGAGAATGATGTTATAATAGATGCATGCTGATTAATGTATATGTAGAATACAATCGCTTACGCAATACTTTTACTTATTCTTGCGACCAAGATGTTGAAGTTGGATGTAGAGTCCGTGTTGAATTCAACAATCGAACGCTTGTAGGATTTGTCGAAGAAATTGAGGTAGAAAGCGATTTTAAAAATATTAAACCTGTTATTGAAGTCATAGATGATAAGCCTTTATTGAATAACGAATTAAAGTTATTGGCAAATTATATGGCTGATTTTTACGCGAGTTCGAAAGTGACTTGTTATAAAACGATGTTACCACCAGCTCTTCGTCCATCTAGTAATCATTCAAAAATCATTTATGAAGACTATGCGGTATTGAATGAATCAAACTTACCTTTAACTTCCCGACAAAAAGAAGTTTTATCTAGTTTTACCTATCCATGTAAGATGAGTAAACTTAGAAAAGTTAGTCCATCGATTACGAAAGTATTATTGGATAAAGGCTATATTTCTCTTGAAAAACGAATTAAAGATTCAAATACTTGTGTTCGTGAAATTGCAGATGTGATTCATTCATTAACTTCTGAACAAGAATATGCGATTGAAACCATTCAAAATACAGATAAGACAGTCTCTTTATTACATGGAGTGACGGGTTCTGGTAAAACCGAAGTCTTTTTGCGACTTGCTGAAGATGTCTTAGCATCAGGAAAACAAGTTTTGTTCTTAGTCCCTGAAATTGGCTTGACACCGATGATGATACAAAGAGTGCAGGCACGTTTTAAACAAAAAATTGCGATCTATCATTCAGGGTTGAATGCACAGGAAAAATTAGAACAATATAATTTAGTAAAAGATCATAAAGTCGATATTGTGGTTGGAACACGCAGTGCTTGTTTTATGCCATTTACTTCATTAGGTTTGATTTTAATGGATGAAGAACATGATTCCAGCTATAAACAAGACAATACACCACGCTATCACACACGAGATATTGTGTTATTTCGTGCGGCTTATCATAAGTGTAAGGTTGTTTTGGCAAGTGCGACACCTTCTTTAGAATCGTATGCCCGTGCCTATAAGAATGTATATGAATTGATTGAACTGAAAAATCGTATTCATGAAATGCCGGAAATTTGTTTGGTAGATATGAAAAAGGAAAGAATCACAAATGGCTTATCTGAAACTTTACTTCAAGCCATTCACAAGCGGCTTTCTAAAAATGAACAAGTGATCTTACTTTTAAATCGAAGAGGGTATCTTCCTGTTGTTCGTTGTAGCGATTGTGGACACGTTCGTATATGTCCAGATTGTGGAGTAGCCTTAACGTATCATAAAAATCAAAACGCCTTAGTTTGTCATTGTTGTGGAAGACAATTTAAATTTATGGAAGAATGTCCAAGTTGTCATTCTAAGAACTATTTTAAGGCCGGTATGGGTACAGAGCGATTGGAAGAACAGATTGTTGAAATTTTTAAAGATCATCATGTCGTTCGTATGGATGCGGATAGTACGCGAAAAAAGAATGCGCATGAAAAGTTATTACAAGAATTTGAAGAGTCTGGCGATCTATTAATTGGTACGCAAATGGTCGCAAAAGGACTTGATTTTGAAAGAGTGACTTTAGTTGGGATTTTAAATGCAGATGCCACGCTTTGTCGTAATGACTATAGAGCAAGTGAAACGGCTTATGAAATGTTAGAACAGGCAAGTGGAAGAAGTGGTCGAGGAAAATTAAAAGGTGAAGTTATGATTCAAACTTTTGATCCCAATCATTTTGTGATGCAATGTGTAAAGATGCATGATTATAAGAGGTTCTTTAATCAAGAAATGCGATATCGCCACCTAGGTATGTATCCACCTTATGTATATTTATGTACTTTAATCTTTACACATTTCGATTTTAATGAAGCTTATAAACAGGCAAGTGCTGCGAAAGAATATTTTTCTTCTTTGCGTGTTTTAGGGCCCATTGAAATTCGTATGCAACAAAAAAAACATCGTGTCCGTTTGATTTTAAAATCAAAGGATGACAAGTTACTACATAAGCTTGTTCAGAATTATTTAGATGAAACAAAATATGTTGTGGATGTGAATATGCATCCGATTATGATGGAGGAATAGAATGCGAAAGTGGATATGGAAAGCTTTGGATGAAGTGGTAAATAAAGAAGTATATTCCAATTTATATTTAAGAAATCACTTGCATGAAGTGGATGAAAAAGATCGTGCTTTGGCAACAAGAATCTTTTATGGTACGATTCAAAATTATCGATATTGTAAAGCGTGTTGGTCAAAGTATGTGAAGAATAAATTAAATCCAAAAATGGATGTATTACTTACAATGAGTACATATCAATTGTTGTTTTTGGATAAAGTACCAAGCTATGCGATTGTTAATGATGCGGTCAATATCGCAAAAAAAATCAATATGAAATATGCCGGTTTGACAAATGCTGTATTACATAAAGTGCGGCCGATTGAAACGGATAATATGGCTTTAAAATATTCTTTGCCAGATTGGCTATACAAGATGTGGACGAGTCAATATGGTCAAGAAAAAGCTCTTGTTATGGCAAAAGCAAGTGTGAATATTTTGCCAATGTATGTTCGCCGAAATGTGTTGAATACAAACGAATCTGATTTTGATTTGGATATGTTTGTTCGTGTTCAAGATCCATTGTACATCTATAAAGGAAATGATTATTTTCATCATGACTACTATCAAAAAGGCTATATGAGCGCACAAGATGAGGGGAGTTTTGAAATTGCGAAGTTTGTAGATCCGCAAGAAAATGAAAGAATTTTAGATTGTTGTGCGGCTCCAGGAACAAAAAGTATGGCCATGGCTGAAATGATGCATAATAAAGGGCATATTGATGCATATGATTTACATGCACATCGTAAAGATTTGATTGAAAATGATGCCAAACGATTAGGAATTGATATTATACATACCGGTGTTCAAGATGCAACTGAATTTAAAAGCTCTAATATGTATGATCGTATCTTATGTGATGTTCCTTGTTCGGGTTATGGTGTACTATCTAGAAAACCAGATATTAAATTACATATGGTACCTGAAGATATGGATACATTGATTCCTTTACAATATTCTATTCTGAATAATGTATGTCAATATGTAAAGGTTGGAGGAACTTTAGTTTATTCAACTTGTACAATGAATAAAAAAGAGAATGAAAAACAGATTGAGAAGTTTTTGAAGGCGCATAAAGAATTTAGTTTAGTAGAAGAAAAAACAATCTTTAGTAACGCTACACAAGATGGCTTCTATATGGCAAAACTAGTGCGTAAATGATATAATGAACGGTAGAAATTGAGGTGCTATTTTGGAAAGTTTATACAATTTAAATTATGATCAAATGTGCGAATATGCATTGGATCATGGATGGAAATCTTATCGTGGACATCAAATTTTTCAATGGTTATATCGTAACCGCGTATTTGATATTGATGAAATGACAAATGTATCAAAGGAAACAAGAGAAATCTTGAAGAAAGATTTTATTGTGAATCCTTTAGAATTAATAAAAAAACAAGTTTCACATGATGGAACGACAAAATTCTTGTTTAAGACAAGCGATGGAGCCCTATTAGAAAGTGTTATGATGGTCTTTGACTATGGAAGAAGTGTATGTGTTTCAAGTCAAGTTGGATGTAATATGGGTTGTGCATTTTGTGCAAGTGGGCTTACAAAGAAAAAAAGAGATTTAACAAGTGGAGAAATGGTTGCCCAAGTTATGTATGTTCAAAAAGAATTGGATAAAGATAACTTACGCCTATCGCATATTGTTGTCATGGGAACAGGCGAGCCATTTGATAACTATGATAATGTTATGAATTTTTTAGCTACGGTGAATCATGATTGTGGCTTAGGTATTGGCTCAAGACATATCACAATTTCGACTTGTGGAATTGTGCCTAGAATCTTGGATTTTGCCAATGAGCATACCCAATACAATTTGGCCATCAGTTTACATGCACCAAATGATGAATTGCGTGATCAATTGATGCCAGTCAACCATGCATATCCGTTAAAGGAATTGATGGAAGCAATTCAGTATTATGGTAAGGAAAATAATCGTCGTTTGACATTTGAATATATTTTATTAAAGGGTGTCAATGATCATCCTGAACATGCCAAACAATTATCGAAGCTTTTACATGGAATGAATGCCTATGTAAATTTGATTCCATATAATGCGGTTGATGAAAAAGGCTTCAAATCTGTTACACATGATGAGGCGATGGTATTCTATGATTTGTTGATGAAAAATCATGTGCGTTGCACAATTCGAAAAGAGCATGGTAATGATATTGATGCAGCTTGTGGTCAGTTAAGAATTAAGGAAATAAAAAAGGAAGGAATTTAAGTCGATGAAAGTTTTTGCGAATACGAATGTAGGTCTTGTAAGAAAATTAAATGAAGATGATTATTGTATTGCCCACAATGACAATGATGAATGGATGGCCATCGTCTGTGATGGTATTGGCGGGGCAAAAGCCGGAGAAGTGGCAAGTCATACAGCGGTCATGACAATGTATGAGGCATTTATGAAGGCTCCTAAATTTAATAAAGATCGACAGGTGGATAATTGGATTCGTGAAAATTTAAATCAGGCGAATGATTTTATTTATTCAAAAAGTTTAAAAAACCCAAACGAGAGAGGTATGGGAACAACCGCTGTGGGTGTTATTGTAGCTAGCATTGGAACCTTTATTTTCAATGTAGGAGATTCAAGAATCTATGCCGATTATAATGGGGAATTGATTCAAATGAGTGAAGATCATAGTGTAATTGCCCAACTTTTAAAGGAAGGCAAAATCACAAGTGAAGAGGCAAAAACACATCCTAAAAAAAATACATTGACAAATGCACTTGGTGTATGGCATGTGTTCCGTATTGATATCAATAAGATTGAAAATACATATAACTATTTATTGATCTCAAGTGATGGGCTTCATGGATATGTGGAAAAGAAGGTAATTTCAGATATTGTGCATGATGAAAGCCTTTCTTTACAGGAAAAAGTGGATACATTGATCGCAAGAGCCAACCAATCGGGTGGTTATGACAATTGTTCAATTATCTTAATGGAGAATGATGGAGAACAATAATATGATGATGGAACAGATAGCGAATCGTTATGAAATCTTGTCTTTGATTGGACAAGGTGGTATGGCGGATGTCTATAAGGCAAAAGATACAATTTTAAATCGTATTGTCGCAATCAAAGTTCTACGTGATAAATTAAGTCAAGATGCGATGGCACTTGTTCGTTTTCAACGTGAGGCAAGTGCAGCAAGTCGACTATCCCACCCCAATGTAGTGGATATATATGATGTTGGTGAATATGAAGGTATGCACTATATTGTTATGGAATTTATTCGTGGAAGAACATTGAAAGAATTGATTGCGCAGCGTGGTGCCTTAGATGTCGATGAGGCCATAGGCATTATGAAACAATTGGTGAGTGCTATAAATCATGCGCATGAACATAAAATTATTCATCGTGACATAAAACCACAAAATGTTTTAGTTAAAGATGATGGAACCATAAAAATCACTGATTTTGGGATTGCGGTAGCCAATGGATCTGTACAATTAACTTTTAACAATACAGTCATGGGTTCAGCACACTACTTAGCTCCTGAAACAACACAGGGAAAAGAACCCAATGAACAAGTCGATATATATTCTTTGGGTATTGTATTCTATGAATTATTAACAGGCAAAGTTCCTTTTACAGGAAAAACACCAACAGAAATCGCAATTAAGCATTTGCGTAAGCCAATGCCATATGTTCGTGATTTTAATCCGAACATTCCGCAATCGGTAGAGAATATTATTTTAAAGGCGACGGCTAAAAATTTATCCAATCGTTATGTTTCTTGTAAAGAAATGCTTTATGATTTGATTCATTGCATGGATGATGAATATCGGAATATGAAACGTATTAAAGTGGATCAAGATCAAACAAGTGAATTGTTGAAATTTGATAATGGTCATCTTGATTTTGAGGATGAAGAGCCTGTAAAAGTGGAAAAGAAACAAAGAAATTGGATTCCTGCTTTAATGATTTCAGCTGCAGTAATTATTGGAATCGTTGTATTAGTGCTTGTCGCAAGTATTACAGGAATCATTCGAATTAGTGGATTTTTAGGCTATCAAACGATGCCAGATGTGATTGGACAAAGCCAAGAAGATGCGATCGATACATTGCAGGATGCGCATTTTAATACTTCCAAAGTCACATATGTCTATAGGGCAAATGATAAATATGAAAAGGGAAAAATCATTAAGTCTTCCCATAAAAAGGGTGAAGTTATTTTAAATGATACTAAGATCGTTTTAACTGTATCTAAAGGTGCAACCTATTTAGTACCTGATTTTACAGATGGAACGTATGTGGATGCTGAATATGAATTGGAAAAGAATTGTCCCAATGTAAATATTGTTGTGGAATACAAGGGTAAGAAAGATTTGGATCCGGGTATTGTGTTGAAACAAAAGGGCTTAACTCCAGGAACTCGAATGGATCCGGACAGTAAAAAAACAATAACATTTGTCGTAAGTACATATCCTTCTATTGTGATTCCGTCGGATTTGATTGGAAAAGATGTATTAGATGCCAAAGATGAATTGAATGATCTAGGTATTGCGGCTGTTTTAAGTAAAATTTCAGATGGTTCAGGAAGTAATAAAGTAATTAGTGTCTCACCAGATGTAGGGACAGAATATGTACAGGAAGGAACAAACAGTGTTGTTACACTGTATTATGATTAATATGCAGCAGGGAAGAATTATAAAAATTATTTCGAATCAATATACGATTCAAAATGAAAAAGAAGAAATTATTGCCAAACCAAGAGGTAAAATGCGCCAGCAACAAACGCCTGTTGTAGGGGATTTTGTAGAATATGAAAAGATTGAAGATTCGTATCGCATTCATAAAGTGTTGCCACGAACAAATCGTCTTTTAAGACCGGCCATTGCCAATGTCGATCAGGCATTGATTGTCACAAGTTTAAAAGATCCAGATTATTCATGTCATCTTTTAAATCGTTTGATTTTCTTGGTAGGTCTGGCTGGAGTAAAGCCGGTGATTTGTGTGACAAAACTGGATTTGTTAGAGGATCCTGAAGAAATCTTGGCGGATTTAGAAAAATACAAAAAGGCTGGATATGATGTGGTATTCTCAAATCCAGGTAGTGATGATAGAGAATTGCAGGAAATTTTAAATGGTAAGGTATCCGTATTATGTGGCCAATCTGGAGCGGGTAAGAGTAGTTTATTGAATCGCTTAAATCCGGATTTTGAATTGCAGACACAAGCTATCTCAAAAGCTTTAGGACGTGGAAAACATACAACACGCTATTGCCAATTACATCCTGTATGTGATGGATTAGTGGCGGATACGCCAGGTTTTTCAAGTTTAGATTTTACTAGATTAGATACATCCCATTTAGATGAGTGTATTCTTGATTTTAAACCTTATATTCATACGTGTCGATTTAAAGACTGTAAGCATTTAAATGAACCGGATTGTAGCATTAAAGAGGCACTCAATAAAGGTGAAATCAACGCGTCAATCTATGAGGATTATAAAAATATTATGGAAGAAAGAGGTAAGAAACTATGAATGAAATTGTAATTGCACCTTCAATTTTATCTTTGGATTATTCCAATGTGAGTGCGCAACTTGAAGAGTTAAAGGCATCCAAGGCGAAATGGTTACACTTTGATGTGATGGATGGTCATTTTGTACCAAACTTAACTTTTGGACCTGATATTTTAAAAGGCTTTAAAAAGGCTTGTCCATTATTTATGGATGTGCATTTGATGGTTGAAGACCCCAAAACGTATGCACCAATTTTCATTCAAAATGGAGCGGATTTAGTCACATTCCATACAGAAGCTTTAGATAATGATTTAAGTCGTATTCAAGGCTTATTGGATGAAATTCATAATTTGGGGTCAAAAGGCGGTATTGTGGTTAAGCCAAATACAGCGATTGAACCTTTTGAAAGTGTATTAAAATCTTGTGATTTAGTTTTAGTTATGAGTGTAGAGCCTGGTTTTGGTGGCCAAAAATTCATGGCAGACATGCTTAAAAAGGTAGAGTGGTTAAAAGAGAAACGTGAAGAATTGAATCTGTCTTATCGCATTGAAATAGATGGTGGTATTAATCAAGATACGTATAAATCAGCATTGGATGCAGGTTGTGATACATTGGTTGCGGGAAGCTACGTATTTAAAAATGATATTACCAAAACCATTGAAGGTATGCTTGCATAAATATGACTTGTGCTGTTTTGATTACTCCACTCGTTGATGTTGTACCTATTATTGAAGGTTGTGATTATATTGGCGTAGATGCGGGGGCATTAAAAATTATAGATCAAGGTCTTCCTATCAAAATGGCTGTTGGAGACTTTGATTCTTTAAACGAAGAAGATTTAAAACGAATTACGTGTCCGATTGAAAGACATCCAATCATGAAAGATGAAACGGATTCAGAACTTGCGATTCGATTATGCAAAGATTATGATACGATCTATTTGTATGGTGGAATACATGGTAGAATCGATCATACAATTGCCAATATTCGTTTGGCAATGTATCGTTTTAATAATTTGGTTTTGATAGATGAACATCAAAAGATATCTGTTATGAATGTAGGGGAGTATGAAATTGATAATACGTATCGGCATATTTCATTCTATCCAATTTTAGAAGGTGTGCTTTCTTTATCTGGATTTTTATATCCACTACAATCTAGACGTATTCATATTGAGGAAATATATACAACAAGTAATTCTTTGGTTGAAGATAAAGGCATTGTTCGTATAGAAGAGGGGCGCTTTCTTTGTGTACAATCCAATTGGAGGTAGTCTATGTTTTATGATGTAGCTATGAACTTTGTGATTGGAACCATTTTAATGGTGGCTGGAGCTATCATGCTGTGTATTCCAAATCGAGTTTTCACATGGATCTTAGTTGTTTCCATTCTGTTTTTATTTGCGAATGGAGTTACTTTATTTATTCGTTTTATTAAAAATAAAAAAAACAAAGACTTTTTCTTTTCAATCTTATCGTTTGCGTTTATGTTTTTCTTGATGAACTTTCGTTATATTCCACAATGGATCTTGCGAGTGAATTTTGGTGGGTATTGTATTCTTTGTGGTTCGGCTTGTTTTATTCAACTTGTGATTGATAAAATCAATCATTTTAAAGGGAAGTTTTTTAACTTTGTGTTTACCATTATTTATATTTTATTTGGTTTTTATCTTCTTTTGAATCCGAATTTTCATACGGATCTTTTAATGCAGGCATTTGGAATCTATTTTATGATTCTAGGCTTACGTTATTTAGGCGATGGATATGTGGGAATCAATCCTCTTACAAAATATAAGTGGAAACGTAAAGTAAGAATCACGCTTCCTGCTTTTTTGTGTGCTTTAGTGCCTGATGCTGCATTGGCGAGTATTAACCATTATTTAGAAGAAGGCAAACCTGAGGATTTAAATACATATAAGATGGATGATCCTGTTCGATTAAAAGTGATTGTGCATGTGGGGCCTAAAGGATTTCAAAAGGTAGGGCACATATGTTTTGCGTATGACAATATTGTATATAGTTATGGTAATTATGATAGTGACTCCTTTCGTTTGAATCAAACAATTGGAGATGGCATCTTTTTTACGGTTCCATTAAAGAAATATATTCCGAATATGATTTCGGCTGAGAATAATTCGATTTTTGAATATGGTATTTATACAACGCCAAAACAAAATGAATTCATAGAAAAGGAAATTGAAAAGATTCGTTTAAATGGTTATCGTTGGTATACAAAAATAGAAAAAGAAGATGGCTATGATCATTTTAGTAAGTATGAAATGGATTATCCGAGTCGTCTTCATTATCGTACGGGAGCTAAATTATATAAGGTAAAGAGTGGTAAATTTCATATTTATTGGGCTTTAGGTGATAATTGTGCTTCTTTTACAGATTTAGTTTTAGGAACACTTGGTGCAGATGTATTAAGTATACGTGGGATCATTAGTCCAGGAACGTATTTGGATTGGCTTCAAAAAGAATATTTAAAGAAAAATAGTCCAATTGTATCTAGGTGTATATATACAAAAGAAATGGTGGAACAATAGATGAATGGATATTTTTATGTATTAACGACAATTGATATTTTCGTTCTTTGTTTCATGTGCGTGTTGACGCGATTAAGCGAATCATTAAATAAAAAACAAAAGCGAGGGTTTTTCTTTGCGTTTATATTGATTGCGTTTATTTCTATATTAGAAGTCATTACCTTAAAAGTGGATGGTTTACCAGTTCGTTATCGTTGGATCAATATTATATCGAATTATCTTGGTTTTGGACTTACACCATCTGTTTGTATCTGTCTTGTGTATGTATTGGATAAAAAGACAAGGCTTAGGTGGGAATTTAAATTGGCAATTTTATGCGAAATTATCTATCTTTTGGTTCTTGCGATATCGATTCCGTCTGGACTTGTATTTTCAGTAAGTCAAGAAAATATATATTCTCGTGGGCCTTATTTCTTTATTTACATCTTTGTGTATTTTATATCTATATTCTATTTATCTTTATCCACAATCTTAGTTTCGAAGCAGTTTCAAAATCGCAGTAAAGCATTGATTTATCCATTGATTATCTTCTTGGCTGCAGAAACCATCATTCAAATCATGGTTCCTAATCTTCATGTGAGCTGGCTTTGTGTCACTTTACTTTCTGTACTTTATTTTATTTATTGTAGTGAAATGTGGAATCAATTGGATAGTTTAACAGGATTGTTGAATCAGAATAGTTTCTTGAATCGTAGTCATGAAATGAATTATACAAATGGAATGTTGATCGTGTTTGATGTGGATGATTTTAAACATGTTAATGATGTGTATGGACATGTCAAAGGAGATCTTTGTCTAAGTATCATTGCCAACTGTATTAAGAAGGCCTATGCCAAATATGGATATTGTTACAGAATTGGTGGCGATGAGTTTTGTGTATTATTAAAAAATTGTCGTAATGAAGAATCGTGTTCTATACAATTTGATCATTTGATGAAATCCAAACAAAGAAAATATAAATATTTACCTTCGGTATCTTATGGATCGGCTTTATTGATGACAGGAGATATTGTGAGTGTTAAGGATTTGGCAGATCAAAATATGTATTTAAATAAAAAGCGAAATAAAGAACAGCAGTGATTTGATAATCGCTGCTGTTTTAAGGTAGAAACCAAGTAATCAGATCCACGATCCATGCGATGAAATTAGATCCTTTCTTAATTTCGTTGTCATATTGATGAGATTGTATCATTTCTTCTTTTGAAAAACCCTTTTGTGTTAAATCTTCTATTTCTTTTTGAGTTAGGCCTTGATTTAGTAATTCATCCTTATCTTGTTTGTTCATTTTCTTTACCTCTTATGAATGGCTATTATCTTTACGATATTGCAAAGGAGAAGTAAGGGTGGCCTTTTTAAAGGCTTGTGCAAAATAAGATTGACTTGTAAAACCAACAATATATGCGATTTCTGAAATTTGTAGGTTGGTTGTAGACAACAAAAGTTTAGCTTCTTCTAAACGTTTTTGAATCATATAGTTAATGGGAGAAATGCCTTTATATTGTTTAAAGGCATGTACAATATGGTATTTGTTTAAAAATGTGAGTTCACTTAATGTATCGAGTGTGATGTCTTCTTTGAAGTGTGCATCAATATATTTTTCAATTAAGACACAATCTTTATTGGCTTTATTGATTGGTGAAGATTTTAAGTTGATGTTTGCGCGTCGCATGAGGTTGATCAATAAAACTTCAAGTAGGTTTTGACAAAGAGATTGGTATTCTGTATCTTTTGTCTTTACTTCAAATAGGATTGTTTTCAAATAAAACAAAACTTCATGTTTATATTCATAATAATTGGCAATACTACAACCTTGTTCCTCATCTTCTTCTTTTGAAAAGTAAGTGACACCTTCAATTCCCATGACAATATATTCGAAGTTTACATTTTCAATACCACGTTCTGTATGGGAAACAAGAGGATTGACAATAACTAAATCATCTTCTTTGACAGGATAGTTTTTATTATCTAGACTTAAAAGTCCATGGCCTTTTGTCACATAGAATATTTCTGTATATAAGTGTGTATGCAGAGTGGAATTCCATTCATGATCAAATTTAGATTCTGTTATATATAAAAGCTTTGGACGTGCTTTGTTGAAATCGACTTGATCGATTTGAAAGCGTTGTGTACTCATATAAACACCTCTTTTTGTATAATTATATAATGTTTTCATTTATTTATCAATTTTGTTCATAAATTTATCGAATCGCAATATATCTAAAATATCGAGCTATATTTTTATGATAAAGCGCTTACAAATAAGTTATACTTTGATTGTCAAAAGAGGTTCATACGAATTTTATGAGGAGGTAAAGTATGAAAAAAGTTATAACTGCTGGGTTGTCATTTGCGATGGCTGCTTCAATGTTAGCAGGATGTTCAAGTAAACCAGCTGAAAATTCTGATTCTGGAGATAAACGAGTATTAAAATTTGATTCGTTCTCTGGTGGAAATGGTGAAAAAGTATTTACAAAATTAGCAGAAGCTTTCGAAAAAGCAAATCCAGATGTAGATGTGCAATTGCGTTTTGAAAAAGAATTGCCAGATGTATTAAATAAAGAAAATGCGAAGGGTGAATATTCAGATGTTGTTTATTATAATTTAGGACAGCCTTCTGGATATACGGAAACTCAATTAAATACACACGAAGTATTAGATATCTCTGATGTTGTTGAAGAAGTAGGTATGGATGAAAACTATGCGAATAGTAGTATCGTACAATATTATGGGGATGGAAAATCTTATTTAATGCCACTTAAAACAACACCTGCTGGATTCTTCTATAATACAGAATTAGTTGGAGAAGGAAAGAAATATGATCTTCCAACAACTTGGGATGAATTCTGGGCTTTAGGTGATCAAGCTAAACAAGATGGTATTTCATTATTTACATATCCAACAAACGGTTACTTTGATAATACATTAAATGCATTGTTGAAAGAAACTGGTGGAGAAGAATTATTATCTAACGTATTAAATTATGATAAGGATGCTTGGAATACAGATGGTGCTAAACAAGCTATCGATATTTTAACTAAATTAGTAAGTCCTGATTATTTATATTCTGATACAGTATCTAATGCCAATGCGAAAGATGGATTCACAATGAACCAACAGGCAGTTATTGATGGAAAAGCATTATTCATGCCTAATGGTGACTGGGTAGTGAATGAAATGGCAGATACAACTCCTGAAGATTATCACTGGGGATTACTTCCATTGCCTGCATTAGAAAAAGATGGTGAACGTTTCGTTGGATCTATGACTGAACAAGTATGGATTCCTGCTCAAGCTAAAAACGTAGATGATGCGAAAGCATTCTTGAAGTTTATCTATTCTGAAGAAGGCGTTAAGATCATGGCTGAAGGTGGAAACATTGTTCCAACAGATACTATGTCTGATACAATTGCAGCTATGGAAGATGGATATACAAAAGAATTCTTCTCAGTATATGATAATGCTTCTGCAGCTTTAGGTGCATTTGCTCCTTATAACACAGACAACTTACCAGATTTCGATCGTGCTGCTACAGTATTTGGTTCAATCGACTCTTTAGCAACAGGTGAATTAAGTGCAAAAGATTATCAAGCTAAATTATCAGATGCTTGGGCTAAATTAGCAAAAAATAAAGCCGTAGCTGAATAATTAAAAAAGTATATTTTAACATAAAGCGATGAGCATATTATTGCTCGTCGCTTTTTAAAAGATGGGAGGTAACTCATGAATAAAAAGAAAGCACAAAATCGTTTCGTATTTGCGTGTCTTGCACCAGCCGTTATTTTAGTTGTCATTTTTATGGTCATTCCAACGATTGATGTATTTAAGACGGCATTCTTTAAAAAGAGCAATTTCGTAAGTGATGCCACTTTTGCAGGTTTATTCAACTTTAAGGTTCTTTTTAACGATATGCGTTTTATTGAGGCTATGCAAAATACAATTTTATATGTTGTATTGATCACAATCATCACTTTGGTGTTGGCAGTCTTATTTGCGACCTTATTAACTCGTGAAGAATTTGTAGGAAAGAATTTCTTCCGCGTGATTTTCTATATTCCAAATATTTTGAGTATTGTAGTTATCGCAGGTATTTTCTCAGCCATTTATCAACCAACCAATGGTATTTTGAATTCATTCTTAGGTATGATTGGTCTAGAATCTTTACAAAGACAATGGATGGGAAATCCAGCTATTATTAACTATTCTATTATTGGTGCATTAGTTTGGCAGGCCATTGGATATTATATGGTTATGTATATGTCGAGTATGACAAGTATTCCAGAAAATCTTTATGAAGCGGCAAGTTTAGAAGGAGCAAGTAAAGTAAAGCAGTTTTTTATGATTACTTTACCATTGATTTGGGATAACATTCGTACAACTTTGACTTTCTTCGTTATTTCTACAATTAACTTATCCTTTATGTTTGTGCAGTTGACAAGTGAAGGAAACTTAGGAAGTGAAGTGGCATTGAACTATATGTATAACAATGCGTTTGCGGGTAAATATGGATTTGGTATGGCAATCGGAGTTTGTATCTTCGTATTCTCATTTGCGTTATCCGCTATTATAAATAAAGTCACAGAACGTGATGTATTGCAGTATTAGGAGGATGAAATATGAAGAAGCGTAATTTTCCTTTATATAAAATCTTTGTTTATGTAGCATTGATTACGTTAGCTATTTCGATTATTGTACCGATCGCATGGGTATTCCTTGCATCTTTAAAATCGCAACTCGAATTGGTAAGTGGCAATCCATTTGATTTTCCAAAACAAATGTTATGGTCAAACTTTGTGGATGCCTTTGTGAAGGCAAGAATGGGTGATTATTTGCTGAATACGATCATCGTAACCGCGTTATCCTTAGTTATCTTGTTGGTGGTTGCTCTTCCTGCATCGTATGTATTAGCTCGCTTTGATTTTGTTGGAAAGAAATTCTTTAACGGATTGTTTATGGCCGGACTATTTGTCAACGTGAATTACATCGTATTACCTATTTTCTTGATGCTATTTAATGCCGATATCAAGCTTGGCGTCGATTTTTTCTTGAATAGTAAATTCTGGCTTTCTGTCGTTTATGCAGCAACAGCTTTGCCATTTACGATTTATTTGTTGACAGGTTATTTCAAAACATTGCCAAAAGCTTATGAAGAAGCAGCTCGTATTGATGGTTGTGGCTATTTCAAGACTATGACTAAAATTATGATTCCAATGGCTAGACCTAGTATTATTACTGTAATTTTATTTCAGTTTTTAGCATTCTGGAACGAATATATTATCGCATTTACATTTATGGATAAAGAAAATGCGACTTTGGCAGTTGGTGTTAAATATTTGATGGCCGATGCAAAATCACAAGCAAATTTTGGTGTTATGTATGCTGGATTGGTAATTGTTATGATTCCAACACTGATTCTTTATATTTGTGTTCAAAAGAAGATTACACAAGGTATGAGCATTGGTGGAATGAAAGAGTAAGAGGTGTCTAGTATGAGAGATGATAATAAAGTAATGAATATAGTTATGATTATTTTATTCTTTGTGTTTTTAGGACTAATCATTTGGGCACAAAAGACAGTTAGTGTTCGTAATTTAATGATTGAAATTGTTGGATTGACGGGTTTACTTACATTGTTGTTTTTATACAACAAGAAACATAAATAGGAGGATGAAGTATGGCAGAATTATCTTTGCAGCATGTTGATAAAATATATGACAACAATGTTCAGGCTGTATTTGACTTTAATTTAGATGTAAAAGATAAAGAATTTATTGTGTTTGTAGGACCTAGTGGATGTGGTAAGTCTACAACACTTCGTATGATTGCTGGTTTAGAAGAGATTAGTGCCGGTGATTTCTATATTGATGGAAAAAGAATGAATGATGTGGAACCAAAAGATCGTGATATTGCGATGGTATTCCAATCCTATGCTTTATATCCACATATGAGTGTGTATGAGAATATGGCTTTTGGTTTAAAACTTCGTAAGTTCAGCAAGGAAGAAATAGATAAACGTGTACATGAAGCGGCACGTATTTTGGAAATCGAGCCTTATTTGGATCGTAAACCAAAGGCATTATCGGGTGGACAAAGACAACGTGTTGCATTAGGACGTGCGATTGTACGTAATGCGAAAGTATTCTTGATGGATGAACCACTTTCAAACCTAGATGCTAAATTGCGTGTTCAAATGCGTTCTGAAATCATTCAGCTACATGAAAGAATTGGTGCTACTACAATTTATGTTACACATGATCAAACAGAAGCTATGACAATGGCGGATCGTATTGTTGTTATGAAGGGTGGATATATTCAACAGATTGGTTCACCTAAAGAAATTTATAATAATCCCGCAAATCTATTTGTGGCAGGATTCTTGGGGGCTCCAGCAACAAACTTTATTAAGGGTGTTTACAAAAATGGATTCTTTTATGTAGATGATATGAAGATTGATATTCCTTTGATGTATCACGAAAAACTTTCTAGTTACCAAGGAAAAGAAATCATTATGGGTATTCGTCCAGAAGATCTACATGGGGAAGGCATTGTTGCCGATACGTATCCAAGTGCAAACTTTGATTTTGAAATTGAAGTGGCTGAATTATTGGGACATGAATATATTTTACATGGTTCTTTAAATGGGCAAAAAATGTGTGCGAAAGTAAATTCTCGTTTAGAACCAGAAGCACATACAACAATTAAATTGACTATGGATTTATCAAAAGTGCATTTCTTTGATTTAGAAACAGAAAATAGAATTGACTAGTTTAGGAGAAAATAAAAATGATTGAAACAGGCAGAGTAACTGTACCAACAGATGTTGATGTGATTGATGCGACAATTGAAATCATTCATCGATGGAAAGCCGATGCGATTCGTGACTGTGATGGAACGGATATGCCGGAAGAATTGCGTAAAATGGACATCAAACAATATGCAACGTATTATACGACAAGAAAAGATAATGCTTGGGCAAAAGCAAATCCAGATGAAATTCAACAAATGTATTTGATGAGTGATTTTGTGACGGCTCGTGATACGGAATTAAAGATTCAAATCATGCAGCATTTCTATTCAGATCAATTAAAACCAAACACTAAAGACAATCATAGATGGTGGGAAGTGATTGATCGTACTACAGATGAAGTTGTCACAAATTGGGATTATGATGAAGAAACAATGGAAGTGACTATTCATGAAACTATTCCATATCATGCGTATACTGTAAGCTTTTTAGCTTTTGTGATCTGGGACCCAGTACATATGTATAATGCTCTAACAAATGATTGGAAAGATGAAGAGCATCAGATGACTTATGATGTTAGACAACCTAAAACACAAAAGTATGTTTTAGATAAATTCAGAAAATTCTGTGAAGAAAGAGATGATGTAAATGTTGTTCGTTTTACAACATTCTTCCACCAGTTTACTTTACAATTTGATGAGTTTGCTCGAGAAAAATTTGTAGACTGGTTTGGATATAGTGCTTCTGTATCTCCATACATTTTGGAACAGTTTGAAAAAGAAGTAGGCTATCCATTCAGAGCGGAATATATTATCAACAAAGGATTTAACAATTCCACTTTCTGTGTTCCTACAAAGGAATATCGTGACTTTATGGATTTCCAACAGCGTGAAGTGAGTAAGCTAGCTAAAAAATTTGTCGATATTTGTCATGAATATGGAAAAGAAGCCATGATGTTTTTAGGGGATCACTGGATTGGTACAGAACCATTTGGTAAATATTTTGAATCGATTGGATTAGATGCCGTTGTAGGTTCGGTTGGTTCAGGTACTACACTTCGTTTGATTTCAGATATTAAAGGTGTTAAATATACAGAAGGAAGATTCTTACCTTATTTCTTCCCAGATGTTTTCCATGAAAATGGAGATCCATTAAAAGAAGCTAAAGTCAATTGGGTCACAGCAAGAAGAGCCATCTTGCGAAGTCCAGTGGATCGAATTGGTTATGGTGGATATTTAAAATTAGCGTTGGATTTCCCAGAATTTATTGATTATATTGAAAAGGTTTGTGATGAATTCCGTACTTTATATTCACATGTAAATCAACAAGTTCCACATAACTTATTAAAAGTGGGTGTTATCAATAGTTGGGGTGAACTTCGTCGTTGGGGAACACATTTAGTTCATCATGCGATTTGGTATAAACAAATTTATTCATACACTGGTGTTATGGAAGCATTGAGTGGATTCCCGTTTGATGTTCGCTTTATTAGTTTTGATGATATTCGCAAAGATCCATCTATTTTAGAGGATATAGATGTTGTGATGAATATTGGTTCTGCCTATACAAGTTTTAGTGGTGGTGCAGAATTTGACGAAACAATCATTACAGCACTTCGTCGCTATGTTGATCAAGGTGGTGGATTCATCGGTGTTGGTGAGCCAACAGCTATAAATCGTAATGGTAAATATTTTACATTATATGATGTATTAGGTGTCGATAAAGAATTAGGTTTCACAATGCATACAGATAAGTATAATTGGGAAGTGCATCCAAATCATTTTATTACGGAACAATTAGAGCATGAAGACTGGGGAGAATGCATCAATAATGTATATGCACTACCTGGTACAGAAATCTTGGCTGAAAAAGATCTGCATGTAAATTTAGCCGTGAATGAATATGGAAAAGGGCGCGGTGTGTATATGAATGGTCTTCCTTTTAGTTTTGAAAATGTGCGACTCTTATATCGTGCCATCTTCTTTGCGGCACATAAGGAAGATGAGATGAAGCGTTGGTATTCAGAGAACTATAATGTAGATGTCAATGTATATCCTTCTACAAATAGTTTCTGTGTTGTAAATAATACATATAAACCTCAAACTACAACAATTTATAAGGGTGATGGTTCTAGTTTTGAAGTTGAATTAGCAGAATGCGAAATTCAATGGTTTGAAATATAATAATATCCTGTAAAAGTAAATAGAGCCAAGCTGAAAGTGCAGAGAAATCTGCACTTTTAGCTTATTGTGGATGGTAAAATAGAAATATAGGGTGGTGATTTTCATGAATAGTCTTATTTTTGACGAGAAAAAGAAAGAATTTACTATATTGGATGGAAGTTTAGGTAAGTATTCGTTTTATGATGTTGTTTCAAGTCAAATTGTATATGAAGATGCAAAGTATAAAGATAAATCACCTATGTTTTCTCATAGGGTATTAGTGAGCACTTTGAATCATAGTATTTTCATTGAAATGAAAAAAGTATATGTGGGTATTGAAATTAAATTATTAAACGGAAATAAGGTATATGTATATATCTCGAAATCTCCAGTCATTCAACATAATTTTCAATTCAAACAAGACTTGAAGGTTGCCAAATGTTTGAATGAAAAATTAAAAGAATTCTATAAATAGAAAAAAAGAAGAGTATATCTCTTCTTTTTTATCTTATGCATAATTTTTTTAAGGATCCTAATTATCTAAAATTAAATAGCGTTTTGTTTCTTCAATGTTTTTAATGTTCTAGCTGAAACACGGATAGTTTGAGGTTTTCCGTCAACTACAACACGAACTTTTTGAAGATTCACGTTCCATTTACGGCGAGAAGCACGCATTGAGTGAGAACGTTTATTTCCAGATAAAGGACCTTTTCCAGATACTGCACATACTCTTGACATCTTAATGTCCTCCTTTTTCTTTCATTTACGCAATCGCTTAACTATAATACCATTAACAAGCCTGTATTTCAAGTCCTGAATTAAAATTTGTTAGGAATTCTGAATTAAAATTTGTTAGGAATTCAATAGAATGTTATAATGATAGTGTTTTGAAAAGAGGAGTAGATAGAATGTTGAATTCGAATTATATATGGATTATTGGAATGTGTTTAATCACACTCGTTATTATGTTAGTCATCATGCCTGGATTGATTGATTATTTACATAAAATCAAATTTGGACAGACGGAAAGAGAAGAAGGTTTGGCAAGTCATAAAAAGAAAAATGGTACGCCGACTATGGGTGGTTTAGCCTTTATTATTGTGCCTACACTTGTGTATGTGATTGGTTCTTTCTTTACACCATTCAAATTAGATATGAACACAATGATTATTTTATTGGCTTTTGTAGGATATGGTGTTGTTGGATTTATTGATGATTATATTATTGTAGTTCAAAAGAACAATGAAGGATTAAAACCAGCGCATAAGTTTTTACTTCAATCTATTTTAGCCGTTGTATTTTTCTTCTTGTACCGAACAAATTCAACTACAGATATTTGGATTCCTATTTTTGATGTCACAATCAATTTATCATGGTTCTACTTTATTTTAGTTTTCTTAATGTTTACAGCAGAAACCAATGCCGTTAACTTAACGGATGGTTTGGATGGATTATGTGCAGGTCAAATGGTGATCGCATTAGTTCCTTTTGCGATTTTCGCATTCATTCAAGACTTAAATAATGTGGCATGCTTGATTTGTATGGTCATCTTTGCGTTACTAGGCTATTTAAAATTCAATAAGCATCCAGCTAAGATCTTTATGGGTGATACTGGATCTTTGGCATTAGGTGGCTTTATAGCGGCCATCGCAATGGTTTTAAAACAAGAAATCCTTTTGATTGTCATTGGATTTGTGTTTGTGGCAGAGGTTTTAAGTGTAATTATACAGGTTACGTATTATAAAAAAACACATAAGAGAATCTTTAAGATGGCGCCTTTACATCACCATTTTGAAATGTGTGGCTGGTCTGAAGAAAAGGTTGTAACTCGCTTTAGACTTGTAGGTGTGATCTTAGCTATTCTTGGGCTTGTTTTGGGGGTAATGTAGAATGGAAACTGTATTGGTTATTGGTGCGGCTCGTAGTGGTATTGCGGTAAGTAAACTATTATTAAAAAATGGGTATCATGTGATTTTAACAGATTCTAATAAAGTGAATGAAAAGAGTGAATTAGAATCATTGGGTATTGAAGTATATGATGAAGGTCATCCAGATTGTTTAAAAGAAAAGAAATATGCGTTTATTGTAAAGAATCCTGGAATTCCTTATCGTGTTCCTTTCGTTCATTATTTTGTGGAACAAAACGCAAAAATCTATACGGAAATTGAAGTGGCATATCGTTATGCGAAAAACTTTGATTATGCGGCTGTTACAGGTACAGATGGAAAGACAACGGTAACAACTTTATTATTTGAGATGTTGAATCGTCAAAGAAAGAGTTTAGTTGCCGGAAACATTGGTACGCCTTTGTGTGAATTGGCTTTAGAATATACGGATACAAATTATAATGTAGCCTTGGAATTGAGTAATTTTCAATTGTTAGGGATTGAAACATTTAGACCACATGTATCGACTGTCACAAATCTAGCGCCAGATCACTTAGATTATATGGATAGTCTAGAAGCTTATTATGAAAGTAAGATGCGTATTTATGAAAATACAAATGCGGATGATTATTTTATTCGTAATGTGGATGATGAAAATGTTGTGAAGTATGCACAAAACATTCCTTGTCATGTGATTGATTTTTCTTTAAAAAGAAAAGATGTTGACTTATATAAAGATGATCAATATGCCTATTATAAAGATACACAATTGTTTAAATTATCCGATTTAAAAATTGTTGGTGAATTCAATTGTGGGAATGCGATGATGGCAAGTTGTATGGCTTACTTAATGGGTGTTTCTCTATTTAACATTCAAGAAGTAATCCGTGAATTTAGTGGTGTAGAACATCGTATTGAATATGTGGATACAATCGATAATGTGCGTTTCTATAATGATTCAAAGGCAACAAATACGCATGCGGCTTGTGCTGGATTATCCGCTTTTGAAAAGAATGTGATCTTACTATGTGGTGGTAAAGATAAACATATTTCTTTTGATGATTTGAAACAATATGATGCGGTTGTTAAGAAATGTATCTCTTTTGGTCAGACAAAAGATAAATTTAAAGATATTTTTTCGAATCAAGTGAGTGTTGAAACTATGAAGGATGCGTTTGAAAAGGCTGTGTTGTTTGCGAAACCGGGTGATATTGTCTTGTTGTGTCCTGCATGTTCTAGTTTTGATCAATTTAAAAATTATGAGATTCGTGGAGAAATCTTTAAAGAGATGGTTCATGATTATGCATCAAAAAGGAATGAAGAATGATAGATATTATTAAAACAATCTTTTTAGGTATCATTCAAGGAATTACCGAATGGTTACCTATTTCTTCAACTGGACATTTGATTTTGTTCTCGAGTATATGGCCTTTAGAGCCAGCTAAATTCTTTGAAGTATTCAAGGTTGTCATTCAATTTGGTAGTATTTTGGCTGTTTTAGTTTTGTATTATCAAAAATTGAATCCGTTTGATTCAAGAAAATCAGCAAAGAAGAAGAAACAGACATTGCAACTGTGGTCAAAGGTGATTGTGGGAGTAATTCCTTGTGCCATCATTGGTTTATTATTGGATAATATCATTGAGGATTATTTATCGAAGAATATTGTGATTGCGATCACTTTGATTCTATATGGAATGATCTTTATATTCGTAGAAAAACATCCAAAGAAAGAAAAGGTTCAAACCATTGAGCGTTTGGATTACAAATCGGCTTTAAAGATTGGTTGTTTTCAATGTTTGGCTTTAATTCCAGGTACATCAAGATCTGGAGCCACGATTTTGGGCGGTTTATATTGTGGTTGTTCAAGAACAGTCGCAAGTGAATTTTCCTTCTTTTTAGCCATTCCTGTTATGTTTGGTGCGAGTCTATTAAAAGTCATCAAATATTTGATGAAGGTTGGATTGTTTAGTTTTGGACAATTATTCTTATTGGTATTAGGTACTTTTGTAGCTTTTGTGGTCAGCTTATTTGCGATAAAGGCTTTATTAAATTATGTAAAGAATCATGATTTTACTGTTTTTGGATGGTATCGCATTATTCTTGGTATTTTTGTGATTTTATTTTTCTATATATTATAAGAGGTAAGTATGAATAGATTTGATTTGCATATGCATTCTTGTTATTCGAGCGATGGACAATTCACACCAAAAGAATTGATTGAAATTGCTCAAAAAAAAGGTTTAAAGACCATTGCGCTTAGTGATCATGATTGTATTAGTGGTGTAAAGGAAATGATTCGCTTAGGAAATGAAGTTGGAATTGAAGTGATTCCAGCTATTGAGTGTTCAACAAGCATTGGATATACAGACGTGCATTTACTTGGTTATGGTATTGATTTAGATAATGATTATTTTCAAAATTTATTAGAAAAAACGCAAGTAAAGTCTAGAAATGCATTTTCAACTCGTTGTGATCGTTTACGTGCAAAATATGGGGTTGAAATTGATGAAGAGGCGATATTAAAAGAGGCAAATGGTAAAAACCCTTGGTTTGTGATGTGTACACATATGTTTAATGATCCTCGTTATCAAGCTATTCCAGATTTTAAGGATTATATTCCGGATGGTAAAAGAAGTGATCCGGCGCCTGTGAATTTCTTTTGGGATAAATGTCAATATGGTTCGGATTTATTTGTATATGTGCCAATGCCTGATTTTTTAGAGTCGGTTCAAAAGATTCATGAGGCTGGTGGACTAGCCATTGTTGCACATCCGTTTACTACTTTTTATAAAAACGATGAGATGTTGAAAATTTTATTGGAATCTGGTGTGGATGGTATTGAAGCTTATAGTAATTATCATACGCCAGAACAGAATGTATATTATGAAAATCTTGCCAAAGAACATCATTTATTGATTACTTGTGGAAGTGACTTTCATGGGGAGAAAAAGCCAAGTATTCAAATGGGTGAGTATGGTTTAGAAAAAGATGGTTCGGTTTGGCTAGAACGATTTAAGGAAAAACTAAAGGCAGCTAGATGATCTAGCTGCCTATATTGTCAATAAGAATGTAAATAGAATGCAATAGCTTAATAAATTGTTTGAACGACTTGCTCTAAATAGGGATTGGTGTCCCATTTCTGTAATGGCACAAAATTTATCTACAGCTTGAATGATCCATCCAACACTTGTGTTTGGATGACTTGTCTTTAGTGGCCACATGTGATGTAAAATGGCATCATCAATGGTTGGATTGGTTATTGTAATATTTTTTGCGTTTTCTAGAGCGATGATTGGATGAATCTTGGCGTGATTTCCTTCTAAGGGACGCTTGTCATTGGTTTTCCAATCATAGTAATATAGGTCATGTAATAAACCGGCACGGGCTGCACTATAGGCGTCGAGTCCGAATTTTCTACAAATCAAAAATGAATAATAGGAAACATTCAATGAATGTTGAAAGCGGGATGTAGCTAAGTGTTGGCTGCATTTTTTTAAATCTTGAACTTCTTTTGTATCAATTAAATCTGAAATTGTTTCAAAATAATCATATGCGATATTTGTATCTAATGTTTTTAAATTAATTCTAGATAGAATAGCTTTTTCCATTTTTTACCTCACTAGAGAAGAATATAGCACATATAAATAATAGATACAACTATTTATTTTAAACCTAGTAATATGATATAATTAGTTGAAGGAGGCAATTATTATGGTAATTTTATATACTTCTCCAGGTTGTGCGAGTTGCCGTAAGGCAAAACAATGGTTAAAAGACAACCAAATTGAATTTATTGAAAAAAATATTTTTACTTCTTTATTGAAGGAAAGTGAAATTAAATATTTATTGTCGCGATGTGAAAATGGAACGGAAGATATTATTTCGGTTCGTTCAAAAGCATTTCAGGCTTTGAAAAAGGATATTGATGATTATTCGATGAAAGAACTTGTATCTTTGATTCAGGAAAATCCATCGATTTTAAAAAGGCCGATTCTTTTATCTGAAAAAAGTCTTGTGGTTGGATATGATGATGATGAGATCACGACAATGATGCCAGCTCAATTAAGAACGGTTGTCGACAATGCATGTACAGATGCTTGTCCAAATTATTCAGTTTGTGGTAAGTGTAGAGAACAGGCAAGTATGAACTAGAGGATTCTAGTTCTTTTTTTCGTTTTCAAACGAAACACAAACGAAATGTAGTTGATGTATTTCGCTTAAACAGATATACTTAGAATATAAAGATGTTTAGGAGGTGCTTTATGGATTATATATCTTGTGAGTCTGCTGCTAAAAAGATGGGTGTATCGACTCGTAGAATTCAGCAGATGTGTAAACAAAAAGAAATAGTTGGTGCAATAAAGGATGGACGCAATTGGCTGATTCCTGATAATGCAATTTTAAGTCCGAAAAAGCCTTTGCCCATCGGTGTATCTGATTTTAAGTCGGCAATAACGAATTATTACTATGTAGATAAGACTTTATTGATTCGTGATTTTTTGAATGCGATACCGATGGTGTCTTTATTTACGCGTCCTAGGCGTTTTGGAAAAACATTAAATATGGATATGTTGCGTGTTTTTTTTGAAAAAACACCGGAAGATACATCTGTTTATTTTAAGGATAAGTATATATGGCAGTGTGGGGAATACTACACAAAACATCAAGGTCAATATCCTGTGATATTCTTGTCTTTTAAAGATGTTAAATGTTCGAGTTGGGAAGAGACTTTTCAAAAAATTAGTAAATTAATTTCTCTAGAGTTTATGCGTCATGATGAATTGGAAAGTAGTTCTGTACTAAGCTCATACGAAAAAGAACAGTATCATCGATTTGCGAGTAATAGTATGAATGAGGTTGATTGTCAAATAGGGCTTCAACTTTTATCTTTATTGCTTCATAAACATTATGATAAAGAGTGTGTCATTATTATTGATGAATATGATACACCAATTCAACAAGGTCATCTTTGTTGTTTTTATAACGAAATTGTTAATTTTATGCGCAATTTCTTTTCGGGTGGTCTAAAAGACAATCCACATTTGGCTTTTGGATTTTTAACTGGAATTCTAAGAGTTGCGAAAGAAAGTATCTTTAGTGGAATGAACAATTTAAAAACCAACTCGATATTAGATGATAATTATAGTTCATATTTTGGTTTCACAAATGAAGAAATCAAAGAGATGCTTGCATATTATGAATATGAAGATAAATATCAAGAAATCTTGGAATGGTATGATGGATATCGTTTTGGAAGTTCGGAGATATTTAATCCTTGGTCTGTGATCAATTATATTTCGGATCAATGTTTTCCAAAAGCTTTTTGGCAATCAACGGGTAGTAATGATATTATTGGTGAAATTATTGGAACTGCAACACCTGAAATTACTGAGAATTTATATAAATTATTTTGTGGAAATACAATCACAACTTATGTAGATACAAGTGTAATATATCCTGAGGTTCAAACTAATCCTTATAGTATATATAGTTTCTTATTGGTTGCGGGTTATCTAAAGGTGGCGGCGATATATCCGCAAAATGATGGAAATTATATGTGTGATGTGGCTATTCCTAATAAAGAAATTTTATATGTATATGAAAAAGAAGTGCTGAATCGCACAAATCAAAATAATGTTTCAATTTCAATTCATCAGGCTATCTTTTCTAAAGATACACGTAAACTGCAGTCGTTATTGGAGGATTTTATGTTAAAAAGTATATCAACGATGGATGGGGCTAATGAAGCATTCTATCACGGAATGATGCTTGGATTATGTGCTGTACTAGGAAGTCAATATAAGGTAAGATCAAATAGAGAATCAGGACTAGGTCGGTTTGATGTTGAATTATTGCCGATGATGAAGGAAATGCCTGGCTTTATCTTTGAGTTTAAACATACAAAAGATATAAATGTGGATTTAGATTCATTGGCTAATAGTGCACTTAGACAGATTGATGATATGAAATATGATACAGAATTAAAGGATTTTGGAGTTAAAAATATTGTAAAGATTGGTATTGCGTTTAGACAAAAAAGTGCGGTTGTTAAGCGTGGATAAACCTATTGGTGAAAACTGATAGGTTTTTTATTTGTGAAATTTCAAAAAAAACTATCATTATGTAATATTGTATGTTATAATAATTTACACATGTAAACGGTTACAAAAGGAGGTAAAGTATTATGGATAAAAAATATGTCTATGAATTTAATGAAGGCGATGAAACAATGCGTGAATTGTTAGGTGGAAAAGGTGCCAATTTAGCTGGAATGTCTAAACTTGGAATGCCTGTACCTTATGGATTCACGATTACTACAGAAGCTTGTAACCAATATTATGAAGATAATGAAACTATCAATGATGGTATTAAAACTCAAATTATGGAGTATCTAGATTTATTAGAAAAGAAATCTGGAAAGAAATTAGGGGATGAAGCCAATCCTTTATTAGTATCTGTTCGTTCAGGGGCACGTGCAAGTATGCCTGGTATGATGGATACTATTTTAAATTTAGGTATGAACAAAACAGTTGCAGAAACTGTGGCTAACTTAACTAATAATGAGCGTTTCGCATATGATTCATATCGTCGTTTTATTCAAATGTATTCAGATGTTGTAATGGGGTTGAGTAAAAAGCGTTTTGAAGAGATCATTGATGAAGTAAAGGCTGAAAGAGGCATTACGGATGATTTAGATCTAAATGCAGAGGATATGAAAAAATTGGTAGAATTGTTTAAGGCATTCTACAAAAATGAATTAAAATCAGAATTCCCTGAAGAACCTAAAGAACAATTGATGGGTGCTATTGAGGCTGTATTCCGTTCTTGGAACAATCCTCGTGCTATCTATTATCGTAAGATGAATGATATTCCATCAAGCTGGGGAACTGCAGTTAACGTACAGATGATGGTATTTGGTAATATGGGTAATGATTGTGGTACGGGTGTTGCCTTTACACGTAATCCAAGTACTGGTGAAAATAAATTATATGGTGAATTCTTAATGAATGCACAAGGTGAAGATGTTGTGGCGGGTATTCGTACACCTCAAAAGATCGACCAATTAAAAGAAGTAGCTCCTGGAGCATATGATGATTTTGTTGCGATTACGAAAAAATTGGAAACTCACTATCGTAATATGCAAGATATGGAATTTACAATTGAAAAAGGTAAATTGTTCATGTTGCAAACACGTAATGGTAAACGTACAGCACAAGCTGCATTAAAGATTGCGTGTGACATGGTGGATGAAGGTATGATTACTACGGATGAAGCCTTAATGATGGTAGAACCAAAACAATTGGATTCATTACTTCACCCAATGTTTGATGCGGATGAATTAAAGAAAGCTGAACCAATTGCGACTGCACTTCCAGCAAGTCCTGGTGCTGCTTGTGGACAAATCGTATTTAGTGCCGAAGAAGCCATTCAAGAAGCAAGTCGTAACCACAAAGTAATCTTAGTTCGTTTAGAAACAAGTCCAGAAGATATTGAAGGTATGCACGTATCTCAAGGTATCTTAACGGTACGTGGTGGTATGACAAGTCATGCTGCTGTAGTAGCTCGTGGTATGGGTACTTGCTGCGTAAGTGGTTGTGGTGATATCAATATGCATGATGATGAAGGATATTTTGAAATTGATGGTGTGAAATATCACCGTGGAGATTGGATCAGTTTAGATGGTTCAACAGGAAATATTTATGGTAGTGCGATTAAAACCGTTCCTGCAAGTATTTCAGGTGACTTTGAACGTTTCATGAATTGGGCAGATGAAAGACGTACATTAAAAGTTCGTACAAATGCCGATACACCACATGACGCAAAACAAGCACATGAATTTGGTGCGCAAGGTATTGGTTTAGTTCGTACGGAACATATGTTCTTTGAAGGAGATCGTATTAAAGCGGTTCGTGAAATGATTGTTAGTAAAACTGCAGCTCAAAGACGTGTTGCATTAGAAAAAATCTTGCCTATGCAAAGAAGTGACTTTGAAGGAATCTATGAAGCTATGCAAGGATTACCAGTGACAATTCGTTACTTGGATCCACCTTTACATGAATTCTTGCCAACAAACTCTTATGATATTACACAATTAGCTAAAGATATGCACATTGGTTTGGATGAATTGAAATCTGTTATTTCTAGCTTACACGAATTCAACCCTATGATGGGTCATCGTGGATGTCGTTTGGCTATTTCATATCCAGAAATTGCTGAAATGCAGACAACGGCAGTGATTCAGGCTGCTTTAGCTGTTAATGAAAGACACCCAGACTGGAAAATTGAACCAGAAATCATGATTCCATTGGTTGGTGATGTTGCAGAGCTTCGTTATGTTAAAAAGGTTGTATGTGATGTAGCTGACAAATTGATTCAAGAATCCGAATTAGATATGAAATATCATGTTGGTACAATGATTGAAATTCCTCGTGCTGCCTTATTGGCAGATGAAATCGCAAAAGAAGCTGAATTCTTCTCATTTGGTACAAATGACTTGACGCAGATGACATTTGGCTTCTCAAGAGATGATGCGGGGGGATTCTTACAAGATTACTATGACAAGAAGATTTTCGAACAAGATCCATTTGCACACTTAGATCAAAGAGGTGTAGGAAAACTTGTTAAGATGGCTACAGAACTTGGAAGAAGTACGCGTCCAAATATTAAATTAGGTATTTGTGGAGAACATGGTGGTGATCCAGCAAGTATTGAATTCTGTCATAGAGTTGGATTGAACTACGTTTCTTGTTCACCATATCGTGTACCAATCGCTAGACTTGCTGCTGCACAGGCTGCTATTAAATTCGATAAATAAAACACTTAGGAGTTGATGGATTTCAACTCCTTTTTCTTAGTACGTGTCATTTAATGTAATTATTTACAAAATATTCGTGTAATTTTTAGTGCATTTTTATCGTTTTTTTTACTCTAAACTACAGGAATATCTGATAATGAATCATTAAGATGAAACTGATATAAACAGTAATTTTGAATTGATTGATTTCAACTTCTTTTAGTATACTGATTTTGAGGTGTTGAATCATGGATTATGTATATGTCACAAAAGAAAATATAGAACAAGAACACATTTGTTGTGCTATTAGTAGTAATTCAGATGTTCAAGTAAGATCAAAGAAAGACTGGTTGTGTGATCGTTTTGATGATGGGCTTGTCTTTATTAAATCGAGTGTAAGAGGAAAATGCTTTATTGAATATATTCCTGCAAAGAATGCATGGATTCCAATCGATGCCAAGAATTATATGTATATAGATTGTTTATGGGTGTCTGGATCTTTAAAGGGTCATGGCTATTCAAGTCAATTATTAAATACGTGTATTGAGGATAGTAAGAAGAAAGGAATGGATGGAATTTGTATCTTATCTAGTAAAAAGAAAATGCCGTATCTTGCAGATCCTAAGTTTTTAACCTATAAAGGTTTTAAAATCTCTGATGAAGCGAGGAATGGAATACAACTGTGGTATTTAGCTTTTAATGATTCGGATGCACCTAAATTTAAATCTTGTGCGAAAGAATGTCATATCGAAGAGTTTGGTTTTGTCTTGTATTATACAAGCCAATGTCCTTTTAATGCGAAGTATGTTCCCATTATCGAGAATGTTTCAAAAGAACAAAATATAGAATTTAAAGCGATTCATATAGATACAAAAGAAAAGGCGCAAAATGCGCCAACACCCATCACAACATATGCCTTATTTTACAATGGTGAATATGTAACGAATGATGTGATGAATGAGAAGAAGTTTTTAAAGTTAGTTGAGAAGCTAAAATAGGCACTAATTATCTGGAGACATGATGGTTTTAAATAATAGATATATCAAGTAGATTGTATTTAGTGCAAATGGAACAATCAGATTGGTACTAATAAGGCTTGCAAAAAATAGAATGTGGGATAAGGAATTTTCTTCTCCACTAACAATGACATATGGAGATAGTGACATAGTTAAAAAGATCAGAAAATAGATAGCTAAAATGACTAAGAAATGATTTTTGTATTGTTTCATTGGTAAATTCCTCCTTGATTTCAAATTAGCATATTTGGCTTGCACTTTATTTTGTTTTGTACTAAAATTTTAAATGTAGTAAATAAATCTGGGGAGCTATTGCTGAGAGGAAGTTCGACTTCGACCCATTAAACCTGACGGATAATGCCGGCGTAGGAAGTATAGATGTTTTTTTGACCTGTCTTTTTACGTTGCAGGTCTTTTTATTTTATTGCCTTACTGTAGGGGAGCGCCTAGAGTATAGAAAACAAGCGAGGGAGCCTGAATTAACAGGATGAGAGAGGACTGTTTGTCTAATACCGAAACCACAGATGGTTTTTTGCGTGTTTTCTAGGCCATCTGTATCTGTAGGAGGTAGTATTATGAATAAACACAATTACTTATTAAGCTTAGTCTTTTTTTCAATGATGGTAGCTGTTGGAGTGGTCATTTCACCCATTTTACGTGTGGAAGGAATGTGTCCTATGGCACACCTTATTAATATCACAATGGCTGTTTTTATGGGGCCTTGGTATTCATTTCTTTGTGCTTTAGCTATTGGTTTAATTCGTATGACAGTTATGGGAATTCCACCATTGGCTTTAACTGGCGCTATTTTTGGAGCTACATTATCTGGAATCTTATATCGTGTAAGTAAAGGAAAAATCTGGGCTGCCGTACTTGGTGAAGTCATTGGTACAGGTTTAATTGGTTCTGTTCTTTCATATCCAGTAATGACATATTTATGGGGTAGAACGGGACTTACTTGGATGTTCTATGTGCCTAGCTTTTTAATGGGTACAATTATTGGTGGAAGTATTGCGTATGTTTTATTGAAGTCAATGTCTCGTAGTGGAATCCTAGAAAATATTCAAAGAAAGTTAGGAGTGCAAAAATTTGTTGAAACAAACGAATAATTTGATTCACTGTATCACAAATCCGATTTCAATCAATGATTGTGCAAATCTTATATTAGCTTTGGGGGCGAAGCCGATTATGGCTTGTCATCCCGATGAAGTTGATGATATCACTTGCCATTCTGCGGCTTTGGCATTAAATTTAGGTAACTTTGATGATATAAGAGCTAAGTCTATGATGATTAGTGCTAAGTGTGCCAAAGAAAATAAAATTCCATTTATTTTAGATTTGGTTGGAGTGGCTTGTTCAACACTTCGATTGAATTATGCTAAAGAACTTGTTTCTTTATATTGTCCAACCGTTATTAAGGGTAATATTAGTGAGTGTAAGGCTTTTTATGGAATGACAAGTCATGCGCATGGTGTAGATGCGGATATTCAAGATGAAGAGGATATCTATGAAAGTTGTAAGTGGCTAAAAGATATGGCTTTAAATCTAGGTTGTGTAGTTGTTTGTAGCGGCAAAATCGATGTCATTACAGATGGTAAAGAGGTCAATCTCATTTCAAATGGTTGTGACATGCTTTCAAGAATCACAGGAACGGGATGCATGTTAAATGTTGCGATTGCGACTTTTTTAGCTAGTTATTCTCCATTATTGGCTTGTATTAAGGCAACTTGTTATTATGAGGTAGCGGCAGAAAAAACAGAATGTTCTGGTCCTGGAACTTTCCATATGCATTTTATGGATGAGATCTATAAGCTTACTAGTTTTGATGAATCTTTGTTTAAAATTGAGGTGTTAGGATGAAAAAAGTAGATTATACATTATATTTTATTACCAATTCAGATGGTATGGATGAAGAAACATTTTTAAATAAAGTAAAAGGAGCATGTATGGGTGGAGCAACCATCATTCAGCTTCGTGAAAAGAATAAATCAACATTGGAATATTATGAATTGGCATTAAAGGTAAAAAATATAACGGATGCCTATAATATCCCATTAATTATTGATGATCGAATTGATATCGCCATGGCTGTAGGATGTGGTGTTCATTTAGGAAATGAAGATATGCCAATTTCACAAGCTCGTAAAATTATGGGTGAAAATTGTATTATTGGAGCTACTGCAAAGACTGTAGAAGTTGCGAAAAAAGCAGAGGCTGATGGTGCTGACTATTTGGGTTGTGGTGCCATTTATCCGACAAAGACGCATGTTAAGACAAAGATTACAAGTGTTGAAACACTAAATGACATTTGTGCAGCTGTTAATATTCCGGTTTGTGCAATTGGAGGATTAAATAAAGATAATCTTTCTGTTTTAGAAAAGAGTCCTATTCAAGGCGTTTGTGTTGTATCGGCTATTATGGATGCTGAGGATACAAAAAAGGCGGCTGAAGAGCTTAAAAAATCGATTCAAAAGATTGTGGCATAACAAATGCCACTTTTATTTTTCTAAAATATAACCTACAATAGTAAGTATGAGAAAGAGAAAAATTTTAGTACTTTCAATCACTATTGTTGCGGTGGCATTGATTCTTGAAACTTGCATATTGCAGTATGTGAATGTTAAGAATGCACAAACAACATCCAATGTAATATTGGACCGAGTGATTGCGGTTATAGATAAGAATGAGTCGAGTGAAAGTGAACTTGTTAGATCTTTAAAAGATGATTATATTGTTCGTGCGAAGGCTATATCTTATATTGTGGATGCCAAGCCGGAAGTGGAATATGATGTCGATGAACTTCAAAAGATTGCAGGATTAATGTCTGTTGATGAAATTCATTTTATTGATGATACGGGAACGATCTATTCGGGTTCGTTACCTAAATATTTTGGATATAGTTTTGATTCAGGTGAACAAATGGCTTTCTTTAAACAGATGTTAAACAATTATGATTTAACATTATGCCAGGATGTTACACCGAATACGGCCGAAGCTAAAGAGATGATGTATGCGATCACTTGGAATGAAGCGAAAACGCATATGGTTCAAGTGGGGATTACGCCTAAGCGTCTTTTAAAGGAGTTAAAGCGAAACCAAATTTCAAATGTCGTAGCCGATATGCCGGTTTATAAGGGTATGGAAATCTATGTGGTGGACGCAAAGACAAAAAAGATTTTGGGAGCTACAGATGCATCATGGGTTGGAAATACGGCTCATTTCAATCATAAAGGCTATCGATTTGTAAAACGTAAACATGGAGATTATATTGTAGCTGTATGTATGTTGGAGTCAATGAATGCTCAAACAAATATTGTTGCGATATTAATTGTTGGTATTTATTTAACTTTGGCTTCATGCTTACTTGTTTTAATGCTTTCTAGAGTATTAAAGGAGAAGTATGAAAAAGAAAAGTATATTTATACTTCAAATACGGATGGACTGACAAAATGTTTGAATCGACGTGCATATGATTCGGATATGGAAAAGTTAGATTTAAGTAGTGAATGGGCTTATATATCTTTAGACTTAAATGGTTTAAAACAAGCCAATGACACACTTGGACATAGTGCAGGGGATGAACTTATTTGTGCGGCAGCTAATTGTATGAAGTTTGCGTTTGCGTCTTATGGAAAGATCTATCGTATTGGTGGGGATGAATTTGTGGTTTTATTGACTAAATCCGAAATAGATTTAGAATCCATACTACAAGTATTTGATGCGACTATTCATGATTGGCATGGCAAATATTCAAATTCGATGTCTGTATCATATGGTGTCGTCAAATCTTCTGAACAAGATTTTGATTCAATTCATTCTGTTTCTAAATTAGCGGATGAAAGAATGTATAAGAGTAAATATGAGTATTATAATATGAGTGGTAATGATCGAAGAAGCTATAACGTATAGGCGTTTGGCTTCTTTTTCTTTTTACAAATACTCGTACTATAATATAGACAGATTAGAGAGAGGGCCTGGACATGAGGGATTCTATAAAAAAAGGCATCTTAGGATGCCTTTTCATGATTTTGCTTATATTCTTCGCCCCAGTTTTGCATGGCATCTAGAATAGGTTTCAAACTTTGGCCAAGCTCAGTCAATGAATATTCCACTCTAGGTGGAACTTCGGCATAGACTTTGCGATGTATTAAACCATTTTCTTCCATGTTTCTTAATTGAGCGGTTAAGACTTTTTGAGATACTGTTCCAATACTTTTCTTTAATTCACCAAAACGTTTTGTACCTGTAATTAAATCTCTTAATATTAATACTTTCCATTTATCTCCAATTAAAGATAGTGTCGTTTCAACGGGACATGCCGGAAGTTCTTTTATTTCATTCATACTTGCCTCCATGGTATCTAATAGATACTTACGGAAATAAAATAACATAATACATTTTAAGAAATCAACTTTATGTACGCAAAAGTTTCCTTGTGGTAACTAGGCCACAATATTGTGCGTACTTTTTTTTTATGTTTTTTACACTTAGAATAAACACGAAAAGCGAGGACATGTGTTATGAATGCTGAAAAATGTTTAAAGATGTTAAGAGAAATTAAAGATTGTGCTTTTGCGAGTGTGGATGAAAAGGGTTTACCACAAATTCGTATTATTGATGTCATGTTAGTGGAAAATGAAAAGCTATATTTTTGTACGGCAAGAGGAAAAGACTTTTATCAACAATTAATGCGAGATGGTAATGTCGCTATTACAGGAATGAATTCTAAGTTTCAAATGTTGCGCTTAAATGGAAAAGCCAAACGTTTAGAAGATCAAAAGATGTGGATCGATCGTATCTTTGAAAACAATTCATCAATGAATGAAGTTTATCCTGGAAATAGTCGTTATGTACTTGAAGCTTTCTGTATTGATCATGGAGAGGTCGAGTTTTTTGATTTAGGTGTGAAGCCAATTGTTCGCAATGTCTATTCTTTACGTGGCAGTGAAGTGAAAAAGAAAGGATATAGAATATCCGATGCGTGTATTCATTGTGGTAAATGTGAAAGAGTATGTCCACAAAGTTGCATTCAAGATTTTGTGATTCAACAAGAACATTGTTTACACTGCGGCTTATGTTTTGAAACATGTCCCGTACAGGCGATTGAAAGGATGTAATTTATGATTGAATTATTTTTAGAGAAGAAGGAATTCTTTTTAAGTTTATTATTAGAACACATAAAAATATCGACTGTGTCTATCTTGATTGCGATTATGATTGGATTGTTCATTGGTATATTGATTAGTGAATATAAGAAAACAAGTAAATTAACATTGAGTATTATTAGTTTTCTATATACAATTCCTTCCATTTCAATGTTAGGATTCTTGATTCCATTTACAGGTGTTGGAAATACAACAGCTATTATTGTATTAACGATTTATGCGTTATTACCTATGGTACGAAATACATATACAGGACTTACAAATGTGGATGAGAATATCCTTGAAGCCGCAAAAGGTATGGGAGTACAGATTTTCAAATTTTATATAAAATCAAACTTCCACTTTCTATGCCCATAATACTTTCTGGTATTCGAAGTATGGCTACCATGACCATAGCTCTTGCCGGTATCGCATCTTTTATTGGTGCTGGAGGACTTGGCGTTGCGATCTATCGAGGGATTACGACAAATAATGCGAATATGACGATTATTGGAAGTATTTTGATTGCACTTCTTGCCTTAATTGTTGATTTTATTTTGGGATGTTTAGAAAAGAAGAAACGTTTCAATAAGAAAGGTTCAATTCTTGTCGTTATATTGATTATTCTTTCTTTATTTGTATCTTTGTTTTTGAATAAACAACAAGAAACGATTCATATTGCGACAAAACCTATGACCGAACAATATATTTTAGGTGAAATGATGGATATATTGATTGAACAAGATACGAATTTAAATGTTGAGATCACTCAAGGCGTAGGTGGAGGAACATCTAATATTCAGCCAGGAATGGAAAGTGCAGAATTTGATATCTATCCAGAATATACAGGTACAGGATGGAATATGGTCTTGAAAAAAAATGATTTATATACGGAAGACTTATTTGAGGATCTACAAAAACAATATCAGAAGAAATATGATATGAGTTGGATTGGTATGTATGGATTTAATGATACATATGGTTTAGTTGTACGAAAAGAAATTGCTGATCAATATGGCTTAAAAACATATTCAGATTTGAAAAGAGTTTCATCTTTACTTGTTTTTGGAGCAGAGTATGACTTTTTTGAAAGAGAAGATGGATATGATGCACTATGTGATGCGTATGGATTAAGCTTTAAAAAGACAATGGATTTGGATATTGGGCTAAAATATCAGGCAATTAATCAAGGGAAAATTGATGTTATGAATGTATTCACAACGGATGGACAGCTTTCAACTTCTAATGTCACAGTATTAAAGGACGATCAAAACTTGTATCCTTCATACATATGTGGAAATGTTGTTCGAAACGAAGTCTTAAAGAAGCATCCAGAATTAGAAACTGTTTTAAATAAATTAACGAATACAATTAGTGATGGTCAAATGGCAAAGATGAATTATGAGGTCGAGACATTAAAAAAAGAACCTAGAGATATCGCGAAGAAATTTTTAAAGGATAGGGGGTTGTTGAAGTGAGTGTAGCTGTAGAATTTAGAAATATTAAAAAAGCATATGGTGAAAATGTTGTGATTGAAAATTTAAACCTAAAAATTGAACAAGGCGAGTTTGTGAGTATTGTAGGTTCGAGTGGATGTGGTAAAACAACGACATTAAAAATGGTGAATGGATTGATTGAACCAACAAGCGGAAGTGTATTGGTCAATAATGAAGATATTAAAACTAAGAATCTTATTGAATTAAGAAGAGGCATCGGCTATGCCATTCAGGGAAGTGTGTTATTTCCGCACTTAAATGTGGAACAAAATATTTCTTATGTACCGAATTTGTTAAACAAGAAAGATAAGACTAAGACGCGTGATGCTGTAGCCAAATGGATGAAAATCGTGGGCTTAGATGAAAATATTATGCATCGTTATCCGAATGAATTATCGGGAGGACAGCAACAAAGAGTGGGTATCGCAAGAGCACTAGCAGCATCTCCATCTATATTATTAATGGATGAACCTTTTGGTGCGGTCGATGAAATTACACGTGAACAACTCCAAAAAGAAATGAAGCGAATTCATAATGAGACAAAGATTACGATTTTATTTGTGACGCATGATATGAATGAAGCTTTAAAATTAGGTACAAAAGTAATGGTTATGAATCAAGGAAAGATTGAACAGTATGATACACCTAAAAATATTTTAAACCATCCTGCAAGTGATTATGTGAATCAACTTGTCTATCGCCAAAGACATATGTGTCATTTATCAGATGATCAATTAGGTGATTGTGAATATAGTTCAGTTTCAAAGGTGTAAATATGAATCAAGAAGAAAGAAGAGTTTATTTAATTCAATATTTATTAAATGAAGATAGTCAATATGAAGATATTTCAATACCTAAGAATGCGTTTGATCAAAAGAAATTGTTAAGAGCTTTAATGAATGTGCGTATTCCAAAACCCATCAGCAATCAATTTCTTACCGTTCAGGATGCCTATTTAAAAGAAGAAATTGAAAGGAAAGGGATTGTTTCGATTGATGATCTTGATGAAATTCAAAAAGATTTGTATGTCTGGCAAGGAGATATCACAACTTTAAAATGTGATGCGATCGTTAATGCAGCCAACAGTCAAATGCTTGGATGTTTCTGTCCCAATCATGGATGTATTGATAATGTGATTCATACGTATGCAGGTATTCAACTTCGTTTAAAGATGAATGAGATTATGTCTTTACAACAAACTTTAGAAGAAACAGGTAAGGCAAAAATAACACCAGCTTATAATTTACCATGTCAATATATCTTACATACGGTAGGTCCAATTGTTCATGGTGTTGTGACAGATAAAGATAAAAAGGATCTAAAAAACTGTTACCGAAGCTGTTTAGAATTAGCTGAAAAGGCGGGTTTAAAAAGTATCGCATTCTGTTGTATATCAACAGGGGAATTTCATTTCCCAAATGATTTGGCAGCTCAAATTGCGATAGAAACAGTAATGGAATATAAAAGGAAAACTGCGAGTGAAATGAAGGTGATATTTAATGTTTTTAAATCGTTGGACAAACAAATCTACACAGACTTACTTGGATCAGATTGAAAAAGTAAAAGAGAAATTAAATGATTGTGATGCGATTGTGATTGGAGCTGGAGCCGGATTATCAGCGGCTGCTGGATTTGAATATAGCGGCAAACGCTTTGATACGTATTTTGCGGATTTTAAACAAAAATATAAAATTCAAGACATGTACTCTGGAGGTTTTTATCCATATGAAACACTGGAGGAATATTGGGCCTACTGGAGTCGATATATATGGATCAATCGTTATATGGATGTACCTAAAGATGTATATGAAACGTTATTGTCTTTGGTGAAAGATAAAGATTATTTTGTGCTTACCACAAATGTGGATCATTGTTTTCAAAAGGCTGGTTTTGACAAGAAAAGACTGTTCTATACACAAGGAGATTATGGCTTGTTTCAATGTATGACACCTTGTCATAATGAAACGTATGAAAATAAAGATTTAATTTTAGAAATGGTTTCTAAACAAAAAGATATGAAGATACCGACTGAATTGATCCCAAAATGTCCACATTGTGGTAAACCCATGACAATGAATCTAAGATGTGACAATACATTTGTAGAAGATGAAGGGTGGCACAAGGCAAGTCAAAGATATGCAGATTTTATTCGTACGAGAAAGAATTTAAAGATTGTTTTCTTTGAATTAGGCGTTGGTTATAACACGCCAGCCATTATTAAATATCCATTCATGCAGATGACGATGTATAATCCAAACGCAACTTATGTTTGTATCAATCAACAAAATATATATTGTCCTAAAGAAATCCAATCTCAAACAATTTGTATACAAGAAGACATTAATAAAGTGATTCAAGATCTAAAATAAAAGGAAAAGCAGTTTCGCTTTTCCTCTTTTGGTATTATTTATTAACAGCTTCTTTTAATGCTTTAGCAATTTTGAACTTAACAGATTTGCTAGCTTCAATTTGAATCTTTTCTTTAGTTAGAGGATTAATTCCTTCTCTAGCTTTTCTTTCTGTGATTTCAAATTTTCCAAATCCTGCAAGATCTACAGTTTTTCCTTCACTTAAACCTTCGAAGATTTGTGTAAGTGCCAAGTCAACAACTTCAGTGATGTCCTTTTTAGTTAAGTGAGAATCTTCGGCAATGTTAGAAATGATGTCCTTTTTAGTTAATTTTTCCATGTTAATAAGTCTCCTTTACATCCCTATAATACGCCTTTTTTCACCATTAGCCAACCCATTAGATGAATTGGTTGGACAAATTCATTGTTTTTAATTAAATCATTGATTTCATCTTCTGTATATTCTTTGACTTCTAAAAATTCAGTTGAATCTAGATGTTGATTTGATACTTTTTCACAATTATCAGCATAATATAAAAATGCATAATTATCCGCTATTGTAGGATTGCTAGGAATTGTATATATATGTTTCCAGTTATCTGAAATATAGCCCGTTTCTTCTTCAAGTTCACGTTTAGCTGCTAATAACGCACTTTCATGTTCGCTTCCTTCAATGCCACCTGCACAAAATTCAGTGGTTACTTTTTTTAGACCATGTCTGAATTGCCGAACAGTTATATATTTATCATCCTTTGTTCTTGCGATAATCACAACGAAGTTTCTTCTTGAATAGTTATAGAAAGGGGAGAATGCCTTTCCGTCTGGAAGAATAAAAGATTCCTTACGAAAATCGATCCATTCATCTTGTACAATATGTTCTGTTTTATTTAATTTCCAATTTAAATCCATTTTTATCACCCAGAACATTATAATCCATTTAAAAAAAATAGTGCAACCAAAGTTACACTATTCATTGACTATGCTTGTTGTGCAATACCAACGTATCTTGAACTTAATGCAGTCGCTAAAGCCATATTTGAAACAACAGCTACGATGACTTCAGGAATCATATTTGTTCCAATGACACCAGCCATAACACCGTTCAATGCAGCTTGGCTAATACCTAAAGCTTGTGAGTATTGAGGACCGAATAAGATAACGATCAATCCTAATACCATGATTGTGTGGCATACTGTCGCAACAGCGGCTGCAATACCTGCAGCGACTGGCGTATTTTTTGCGTATTTTTTCGCAAATTTAAATACATAACCAGCAATTACACCCAACAAAATACGCGGTACTAAAGCTATAACTAAACTAAAGAAGTTACCAGAAATTCCACCAACTGTGATAAATGGAGAGAAGACAAAGCTTGTGATTCCAGGTGTCATTGTAGCTCCAATTACAGAAGTACAACCAAATACGAATCCTAAGAAAGCACCGGCTGCAGGTCCCATTGTACTAGCCAAAATAATTACAGGCACGTGCATCAATGTAACACTTAATGCGTTGATACGTAAGTATCCAATTGGTGTTAGATACATGATGATTTCGATGGCTAAAAATAAAGCCAAAACGCACATCTGGCGTACTGATAGTTTTGATTTGTTCATATTTCCTCCTACTTTCGTTTCTTTTTAAGAATACGATGTAACTAATCAAATAGATGTCTTCATACATAGATTATGGTCATGCGATCCATATCCACAAAAAAAACATCTTCAATAGTTTACAATAAAAAAAAACAGGAATCAAGTCCCTGTTTTAGTTCCAGAAGTCAAATGGAGAAGTGGAGTCATCATCATCTTCTTCATTATTGTTGTACTGTGAATAATAAGAAGATTGCGTCGATGATTTACTTACATCTTTTCCTTGAAGCATTGTGTTGATTGAATCTTTCACATCGCTGATCGCAATCGCATAGCCCATACCTTCTACATCTGTATCACTTAATTTGGCGGAATTGATGCCAATAAGCTCACCATTCATATTTAATAAGGCACCACCTGAATTTCCTGGATTGATTGCCGCATCGGTTTGAATATAAGACTGCGATTTGTCTGTATCTGAACTTGTTGAAACACTACGATTTGTCGCCGATACAATACCCGTTGTAACACTTTGACCATAGCCTAACGCATTACCAATCGCAACGACTTGCTCACCGACTTGTAGTTTGTCACTATCTCCAATTGTCGCAACCGCAATTTGTTTTAAAGTATCTTCACTTAAATCACTTGTTTTAATGGAAATTACAGCTAAGTCACGATCTTCATCCACACCTTTTACAATGGCTTTTACATTTGTATTATCCGCTAATGTACAAGTCAAGGTCTTGGCATTTTCAATAACATGATAGTTTGTCAAAATATCAATTTCACCATTCTGTTTATTGATAATAACACCACTACCAACACTTGTACTTTCTTGTTGTGTAAATGGATTGCTTCTTGAGTTATTTCCATACATACTGAAATAATTTTGTACATCCGATACGGAAACATTGGTAATCGATACAATACTAGGCATACAATTTTGAGCGACTTTACTTACATTTGAAGTTGATGAACTTGAAGTATTGACTACATTTGTACTTTGAAGTGTTGTATTTTGTTTATTATAGTTATCAACCACATAGTTGACCCCTTGAAAACTTCCGGCCGCAACCACACCAAATGTAGCTGCACTTAAAATTAATTTTGATCCTTTCTTGAATAAATTATAGTTAGAATTTGGAATTCTTGGCATTTCTTGTTTCATGTCCTTATACCTCCTTGTTTACAATACAAGGATAAAGCTATAAGCTTAAAACAAGTTTAAATTATTCCATATTTGTATAACCCATTAAATATGCATCTACTTCTTTAGCACATTCTTTTCCTTCATGAATTGCCCAAACAACCAAAGACTGACCTCTATGGCAATCACCAGCTGTAAAGTATTTGTCTTTGACTTGATAAGAATTTGGTTGTGTCACAATCGTATTTCTCTGTGTTGTTTCCAATTTAAAACTCTTCTTTAAATCATCTTCAACACCAATAAAACCAGCCGCAATCAATAATAAATCGCAATCCAAGATTTGTTCTGTACCTTTCACTTCTTCAAGCTTTCCATCTTTAAATTGTACTTTTACCGTTTTGATTTGTTTAAGGTTTTTCTTTTCATCTAAAATACATTCTTTAATAGTTGTTTCATAAATACGAGGATCCTTTTTAAAGACAGCTATTGCTTCTTCTTGACCATAATCTGTTTTACAGATCTTAGGCCATTCGGGCCATGGATTACTTTCCAATCTTTCATCCGGGCTTTTTGGCATCATTTCAATTTGAACTACACTTGCACACCCCTGACGAATACTTGTTCCAACACAATCATTTCCCGTATCACCACCACCAACGATCACGACATGTTTATATTTGGCAGAGATTTCTTCGGTATTATCCAACAAATGTTTTGTGGCTTTTGTAAGATAATCTACCGCAAAATAAATGCCTGTACAATCACGATTCTTTACATTTAAATCACGTGCTTTTTTGGATCCAGTCGCAAAGATGATCGCATCAAATTCTTTTTCCAATTCTTTTTTTGTTATGTCTTTTCCAACATTGACATTGGTTTTAAAAACGATTCCTTCTTCGGTAAGTATGTCTAATCTTCTTTGAATCACTTTCTTTTCTAGTTTCATATTCGGAATGCCATACATCAATAAACCACCAATACGATCTTCTTTTTCAAAGACTGTAACAGCATGTCCTCTACGATTTAAATCATGCGCAAGGGCAAGACCTGCAGGCCCTGAACCAATGATGGCTACTTTTTTATCGGAGCGAACACTAGGAATAAAAGCTTTCATCCAATTGTTAGTATAGGCCGTTTCAATCGTATACAATTCATTTTCTTTAATTGTAACTGGATCTTGATCTAAACCATTTAAACATGCCTTCTCACAAAGGGCAGGGCATACACGACCTGTAAATTCAGGAAATGGATTGGTTTTCAATAATCTTGATAAAGCACGTTTATCATTGCCATTATAGATTTCATCATTCCATTCCGGAATCAAGTTATGTAAAGGACAGCCTGTCACCATGTTTTTTAATTTGATAGCGGACTGACAAAAGGGAACGCCACAATTCATGCAGCGTGCACCTTGTTTGCGCCTTGTTTCTTCATCTAAAAAAGGATGAAATTCATTAAAATTTGTGATTCGACTAAGTGGCTCAATCGCTTCATTTTCTTGTCGTTTGTAATTTAAAAATCCTGTTGGTTTTCCCATAATCCTTCATCCTTTCCTATGCGTGTACTTGTTCAAAAGCCATAAGACTGGCTTCATCTTCGTGATAGCCTTTTGTCTTTAATTCTTGAATCAAAGTCGTAATTTTTTCATAATCCTTAGGAACGATCTTTTTAAAGTTTGATAATTCTTTATCTAGATTTGAAAGAATCTTTTTAGCTACATCTGAATCTGTATATGTATAATGCTTGTTTAAAAGCTCTTCTAATACTTCTTTATCCGCTTTTCCAGTTACTTCATATGTATAGACTAACTGTTTATTTAAACGCATATATAGATCATGATTTGGATCATATACATATGCAACACCACCAGACATACCGGCTGCTAAGTTTTTACCAGTTTGACCTAAAATGACAACAGTACCACCTGTCATATATTCAAGTCCATGATCTCCAACACCTTCAACAACCGCACTTGCACCTGAATTACGAACCGCAAAACGCTCACCAGCCATACCACGAATATAGGCTTCACCACTAGTAGCCCCATATAAGGCAACATTTCCAATAATGACATTTTCATTTGGCTTAAAAGTCGCTTCTTCTTTAGGTTGAATAATCAATTTACCACCAGACAACCCCTTGCCAAAGTAGTCATTGGCATCGCCATGAACATCTAAAGTGATTCCTTTTTGTGCAAAGGCACCAAAAGATTGTCCAGCTCCACCATTACAATGGACTGTATATGTATCATCTTCTAATGTGTTATTAAATTGTTTAGTGACGGCATTGGATAAAATAGTTCCTACGGTACGATCCGTACTTGAAATTGAGATTGTTTCAGAATGAGGCTTTTTTTCGTTGAAGTAAGGTTCAAACTTAGGAAGCAATGTCTTCATATCCACCGTTTTTTCAAGTTCAAAGTTAAATGTATCTTTTGGCTCATAATGAATGTTGTGTGGAGTCATTAAAATGTTTGAGTAATCCATATTCGCATCTTCATCAACCTCAAGATTATCTGTATGACCAACCATTTCATCGATTGTGTGATAGCCAAGATCAGCCATAATTTCTCTTAATTCACGGGCAATAAACAACATGAAGTTCATGACATATTCAGGTTTTCCTTTAAAACGCTTTCTTAATTTTTGGTTTTGTGTTGCTACACCAAAAGGACAAGTATCTAGATTACATACACGCATCATCATACATCCCATTGTAACAAGTGGGGCAGTCGCAAAGCCAAATTCTTCAGCACCTAATAAGCAGGCGATGGCTACATCTTTTCCGGTCATTAATTTTCCGTCAGTTTCAATTAAAACACGACTTCTTAAGCCATTTTCCACTAAGTTTTGGTGGGCTTGGGCTAAACCTAATTCCCAAGGAAGACCGGCATGGTGAATACTACTTTGTGCAGCCGCCCCTGTACCTCCATCATAACCAGAAATTAAGACGACAGTTGCACCGGCTTTGGCAACACCTGAGGCAATCGTACCAACACCAGCTTCACTAACTAGCTTGACACTGATTCGAGCTTGCGGATTGGCATTTTTTAAGTCGTAGATCAATTGGGCTAAGTCTTCAATGGAGTAGATGTCGTGGTGAGGAGGAGGGGAAATCAAAGATACGCCTGGTGTAGAATATCTTGTTTTCGCAATCCAAGGATAGACTTTTTTACCTGGTAAATGTCCACCTTCGCCTGGTTTAGCGCCTTGTGCCATTTTGATTTGAATTTCCTTCGCACTGACTAAGTATTCTTCGGTGACACCAAAACGACCACTTGCCACTTGCTTAATAGCGGAGTTCTTTTCTGTACCTAAACGTTCTGGCTTTTCACCACCTTCACCCGAATTGGATTTACCACCCAAACGGTTCATCGCAATCGCCATGCAAGTATGTGCTTCTTCAGAGATAGAACCATAACTCATGGCACCGGTTTTAAAGCGTTTTACGATTTCATATTCACTCTCTACTTGTGATAATGGAATTGAATCTCTTGTCTTTTTAAAGTGCAATTGACTTCTTAAATGATGTTTTTGACGGTTTGAATTTAATTCGTTGGAATATTCCTTAAATAAATCATAATCGTTGGTTTGTGTAGCTCTTTGAAGTTTCACAATTGTTTCTGGAGAATATAAGTGATCTTCTTTTCCATCTCCCTTTCTTAGTTTATGGAATCCAATGGAATCTAGACTTGTATCGGTTGTAAGTCCTAATGGATCATAAGCACGATCATGATGGTAGATCAAATCTTTTTCGATATCTTCTAAAGTGATACCTTCCACTTCACTAATGGTATTTGTGAAATAGGTATCGATGACATCTTTTGAAATTCCAATGGCTTCAAAGATTTGGGCTCCTTGATACGATTGAAGCGTTGAAATACCCATTTTAGCTGCAATTTTAACAATGCCTTTTAAAATGGCTTCGTTATAATCATCAATCGCAATGTTGACTTCTTTATCTAACATATTCAATTGAATCATTTCTTCAATGCATTCATGGGCTAAATATGGATAGATGGCGGTTGCGCCATAACCTAAAAGTGTAGCGAATTGATGCACATCTCTAGGTTCACCACTTTCTACAATGATAGATACATCGGTTTTCTTTTTGGTCTTTACTAAGTGTTGTTCTAAGGCAGATACAGCTAAAAGACTAGGAATAGCCATATGACCTTCGTCTACACCTTTATCAGAAAGAATCAAGATGTTCGCTCCATTTCTATAGGCTTTGTCACATTCAATAAATAAGTTGTCTAAAGCTTCTTTTAAAGAAGTACCACGATAGAACAATAGAGAAATGGTTTCGTTTTTAAATCCTGTCTGATTTAATTGACGAATCTTATCCATATCACGTGATGTTAAGATCGGATTATTAACCTCTAAGACTGTACAGTTGTCGGATTTGTCTTTTAATAAGTTTCCATCACTTCCAATATAGATAGTTGTATCTGTAACAACTTCTTCACGTAAAGAATCAATTGGTGGATTGGTTACTTGGGCGAAGAGTTGTTTAAAATAATGGAATAAACTTAAATGATTTTTGGAATAAATTGCCAAAGGGATATCTGTACCCATCGCACTTGTTGGTTCAAGTTTGACGCGGGCCATTGGTAAAATAATATCTTTTACATCTTCATAGGTATATCCGAAAATCTTATAAAGAATATCTCTTTCATGTTGAGAGTGGATGTGGGTTTTCTTATCGGGAGCTGGTAAGTCTTTAAGGTATAATAAGTGGTTGTCTAGCCATTCTCCATATGGATTTGAAGAGGCATATTCATTTTTTAAATCATAATCTTCAATCAATTCTTTTTTCTTTGTATCCACAAGCAACATTTTGCCTGGTTCAAGTCTAGATTTTTTTACGATTTTCTTTTCATCAATATCTAAAACACCGACTTCACTTGATAAAATCAACATGTTGTCGCTTGTTAGATAATAACGACTAGGTCTTAGTCCGTTACGATCAAGGACAGCTCCGACTTTTTCGCCATCACTAAATAAAATGGCGGCTGGACCATCCCATGGTTCCATCATTGTGGCATAGTAGTGGTAGAAATCTTTTTTCTTTTGGTCCATGTCTTGGTGTTTCCATGGTTCTGGAATCAAGATCATAACGGCTTTTTCTAGTGGCATGCCATTCATAACTAAAAACTCAAGGGCATTATCTAGCATGGCAGAATCCGATCCTGAAGTATTGATGATAGGTAGGATCTTACTTGAATTTTTGTCTAAGAATTCAGAGTGCATACTTTCTTCACGCGCTAACATTTTATTGACGTTTGCACGAATGGTATTGATTTCACCATTGTGCGCAATAAAACGGTTTGGATGCGCTCTTTGCCAAGATGGTGTGGTATTGGTAGAGAAACGGGAGTGTACGATCGCAATGGCAGATTTATAGTTGTTGTCTTGAAGATCTAGGTAAAAGTTTCTTAATTGGGATACTAGAAACATGCCTTTATAGACAATAGTACGACTGCTTAAGCTTGCGATATAGGTTTCTTTACAACTCTTTTCAAATTCACGACGAATGACATATAAGACTTTGTCAAAATCTACATCACTCGAAATATTTTGAGGTCTTTCAATAAAAGCTTGATAGATATTTGGCATGCAGTCCTTGGCCTTTTGACCTAAGATAGATTCGTTACAAGGGACTTTTCGCCATGTGATAAATTTGCAGCCTTCTTGTTCTACAAATTTTTCAAACATCTTTTTGTGTTGATTTAATAAAAGTTTGTTTCTTGGTAAGAAAAACATACCGATTCCATAGTGTTCTGGTAATTTGATGTTGTCTTTCTTTAATGTCTTTTTAAAAAAATCATCACTAATTTGAAGTAAGATTCCAACACCATCCCCCACTTTACCACTCGCATCTTTACCGGCTCTATGTTCTAATTTTTCTACAATGTGTAATGCCTTATCGACAACGTCATAGCTTTGTTTGCCATCGATTTGGACTACGGTACCAATACCGCAGGCATCATGTTCAATTTCAAAATTCATAGTTTACACAATCCTTCCTATTTTCCGCTGTCTCCATAGTTTGATAAATATCGAGCGCTTGGGTCATTGACGTTACATCCTTCCCAGTTCTTATTTGGCATCCAGAAATCTTTGATCATACTCGCTTGGTTTGGATAGTAGGATTCAAAAATCTCTCGATATAATAGGGATTCCTTTGTGAATGGAGTACAGTATTTGTATTTTTTTACTTTTTCTTTAAATTCTTCATCTGTGTAATAGCTTTGAGCATATTCTTTGATGTCATCACTTAAAGAGTGTCCTACCGCATCCGAGAAGGCGGCTTTTTCACGCATCAAAATGTCATAAGGAAGAATTTCATCTTTTTCAAATGCATGACGAAGTAGATATTTTCCTTTATGATATGTATTCATTTTCTTTTCAGGATCTATGGACATGACGTATTTGACAAAGTCTAAATCTCCAAAAGGAACACGAGCCTCGATGGAGTTTGTGGAAATGCATCGATCGGCTCTTAATACATCGTACATGTAAAGTTCATGTACTCGTTTTATACTTTCTTCTTGAAATGCATCTGCACTTGGGGCAAAGTCGGTATATTTATAGCCGAATAATTCATCACTGATTTCTCCGGTAAGTAATACGCGAATGTTACTTTGTTCATGAATAGCTTTACAAATTAAATACATTCCAATGCTGGCGCGAATGGTTGTAATGTCAAAAGTAGCTAAAGTTTTAATGACGGGTTTAATGGCATGTAAAACATCATCTTTATTAATTATAATTTCATGGTGGTTGCTACCAATAAAGTCAGCGACTTCTTTGGCGTATTTTAAATCAATCGCATCTTCTTCCATTCCAATCGCATAGGTTTCAATGGGTTTGTTTAGTAATTTTTGGCTGATGGCACAAACTAAACTTGAATCCAATCCTCCACTTAATAAGAATCCTAGTGGAGCATCGGCATCTAATCTTTTCTTAACACCTTCCACTAATTTATCGTGGATGTTTGTACAGATGGTTTCAAGATCTGAAGTGATTACTTTATCCACTTTAGTAACATCTAAGTAACAAGTGAATTTTCCATCGGCATAATAGAATCCAGGAGGGAAGGGAAAGATTTGTTCAACAATTGAAACAAGATTTTTAGCTTCGGAAGCGAATACGATATTATGGTTTTTATCATAGCCATAAAATAATGGACGGATTCCGATTGGGTCACGGGCAGCAACAAAGTCATTTTTCTTGGCATCATAAATAATGCATGCGTATTCGGCATCTAGCTTTTTAAACATGTCTAAACCATATTTTTCATAGAGTGGTAAAAGAATTTCACAATCACTTTGCGAAATAAATGTATAGCCATCTTTTTCGAGTTCTTCTTTTAATTTTCGAAAGCCATAGATTTCACCATTGCACACAACTAGGTTATTATTTCTAACAAATGGCTGCATGCCTTCTGGACTGAGTCCCATAATGGATAGTCTTTGAAAGCCTAAATAGCCACATCCTACTTGTTGAATTCTTTCATCATCAGGTCCTCTAGAATAGGTGCTTTCTAATGCTTTATGAATTGTGTTTTCGCTTATTTTTAATGATTTATATCCTATAATTGTACACATAAATAATATCTCCTTAGAACGGAAAAGCCGGCAATTGCCGGTTTATAGAATTCCGAATAATAATTTTCCATAGGTTGGGAATGGCCAATCTTCATTTGATGTTACAACTTCTAATTTGTCACAAGGTTTTCTTAAAGCATCCATATCTTGAATGATGAAGTCTCTTACATAGAAGGCTGATTTTTCAAAATCATCGATTTCATGTAGTTTATTAACATCATTTTCAAGTGTAACCATGGCTTGATAAGCTTCGGTTAAATATTCACTGATCTTTTTAGCTGTTTCAAGTTCATATGTTAAGTCAATGCCAATGGCTTTTTTGTTTGCGATGGTATCTGTCAATTCTTTAGAGAACTTACTTGCGGCTGGTAAGATGTCTTTTTTGGCAATGTCTAACATAGTCAAAGCTTCAATGTTGATTTGTTTTTCATATTCATCCATTAAGATTTCATAACGAGATTGGACTTCTTCTTTTGATAAGACTTTCTGTCTTTCAAATAATTCAATGTTTTCTTTTGTTTTGAAATATGGTAAAGCATCAGGCGTTGTCTTAAGATTTAATAGACCTCTAGATTCAGCTTCTTTAACCCAAGAATCATCGTAGCCATTGCCATTGAAGATAATGCGTTTGTGGTTTTTGATTGTATCTTTGATCAATGCGTGTAATGTCGTGTCAAAATCATCTGCAGCTTCTAAGATATTCGCAAATTTTTCGATTTCATCCGCAATCACTGTATTTAATACAATGTTGCATCCGGCAATACTTGCGTTTGATCCTGGCATTCTAAATTCGAATTTATTTCCTGTAAATGCGAATGGAGAAGTACGGTTACGATCGGTAGAATCTTTAGGGAATTTAGGAAGAACAGTAGCACCAATCTTCATCAATTCTTTTTCTTTTCCATCATATGGCTTCTCTTCTTCAATGGCTTTTAATACAGCAGTTAATTCATCACCTAAGAAGATGGAGATGATAGCTGGAGGAGCTTCATTTGCACCTAATCGGTGATCGTTTCCTGCAGTGGCTACACTTAATCGTAATAAGTCTTGGTGCTCATCAACAGCTTTGATAATGGCAGCTAAGAATACTAAGAATTGTGCATTTTCATGTGGCGTATCGCCTGGTTCTAGTAGGTTGATTCCTGTATCTGTAGATAAAGAGAAGTTATTGTGTTTACCACTTCCGTTGATGCCTTCAAATGGTTTTTCATGAAGTAGGGCAACCAATCCATGCTTTTTGGCAACTCGCTGAATCAATTCCATTGTCAATTGGTTATGGTCTGTAGCGATATTTGTCGTTGTAAAAATTGGGGCTAATTCATGTTGAGCAGGGGCTACTTCGTTATGTTCCGTTTTAGCTAAGATGCCAAGTTTCCACAATTCTTGATTTAAATCCGACATGAATTCTTGTACACGCGATTTAATAGTTCCAAAATAGTGATCTTCCAATTCTTGTCCTTTAGGGCATGGTGCACCAAATAGTGTACGTCCTGTATAGATCAAGTCTTTTCTTTGTTCATAATATTTCTGGTCAACTAAGAAATATTCTTGTTCAGGTCCTACGGTTGTTTTAATGGTTTGAACATTGTCATTGCCAAATAATTTCACAATACGTAAGGCTTGTTTATTAATGGCTTGCATACTTCTAAGTAGTGGAGTTTTCTTGTCTAGGGCATGTCCTGAGTAAGAACAGAATGCGGTTGGAATACAAAGTACGCCATTTTTAATAAAGGCATAACTTGTTGGATCCCAAGCTGTATAGCCTCTAGCTTCAAATGTGGCTCTTAGTCCACCATTTGGAAAACTTGAGGCGTCGGGTTCACCTTTGATTAATTCTTTACCACTAAATTCCATAATGACTTTGCCATCTTTATCGGGATTAATAAAGCCATCATGCTTTTCAGCTGTAACTCCTGTCATTGGTTGGAACCAGTGTGTATAGTGTGTTGCACCTTGTTCTAAAGCCCATTCTTTCATGGCGTGGGCTACCGCATTTGCAATTTTGATATTTAACTGTTTACCTTCGCGAATGGTTTTTTCTAATTCGCGGAAAGTATCTTTTGCGAGTTTTTCTCGCATAACAGATTCATCAAAAACTTTGCTTCCAAAAATTTCTTCTACGTTTGATTTCATAATGGCTCTCCTTTACATAAAAAAGGGCAAGGACACGAAAAACATGAGGGATAAACCTCTGCTTTTTTTGGCGTCCTTGCCATGTATGCATTCATTATAAACAGATATTTTGTGTTGTCAATGAAAAAATGTAAAAAGATTTGAAAACATTATGAAAATAGTGTATTAATTAATCGAGGTGAAAATTATGACTTATGAAGATGTATTGAGTTTTTGCGAAGAACAAGACGTTCGTTTTATTCGTCTTTCGTATTTTGATATTTATGGTAGGCAGAAAAATGTTTCGGTTTTACCAACTGAATTAAAAAGAGCTTTTACGGAAGGTATTAGTTTTGATGCCAGTGCCATTGATGGCTTTTTAGATGAAGTGCATAGTGATTTATTCTTATTTCCAGATCCAAATACCATGAGTATTCTTCCTTGGCGAAGTATGGATGGCAGTGTAATTCGTATGTATTGTGATATTCAATATCCGGATGGAACGCCTTTTGAAAGGGATGTAAGGTATATATTGAGAAAGGCAGTTAAAAAGGCAAAGGAAAAGGGAATCACAATTAATTTTGGTTCGGAATTTGAATTTTATTTATTTAAACAAGATGAAAATGGCAACAATACTTTTGTTCCTTTAGATCAAGGTGGATATATGGATATTGCCCCTTTAGATAAGGGTGAAAATATTCGTCGTGAAATTTGTTTGACCTTATCGGAGATGGGTATTGATCCGGAGGTTTCACATCATGAGATGGGTCCGGGTCAAAATGAAATTGATTTTCGTTATTCACAAGCTTTACAGGCAGCCGATAATGCCGCTACTTTTAAGTGGGTTGTAGAGGCTTTAGCGAATATGCAAGGTTTAGTGGCGGACTTTTCACCAAAACCAATTGAGGATGCTCCAGGTAATGGTATGCATATTAATATGAGTGTGCAAAGTCATGAGGAGTTGTTGATGCCTTTTATGGCTGGAATCTTACATCATATTGAGGAGATGACTTTATTTTTAAATCCATCGAAAGATTCATATAAGCGTATGGGTAAGGATAAGGCGCCTAGTTTCATTTCTTGGTCCTACCAAAATCGCAATCAATTGATTCGTATTCCGGCTACGCATAGTTCGAATCGTATGGAGTTAAGAAGTCCGGATTGTAGTTGTAACATATATCTTGCGTATGCCTTATTGATTTATGCTGGTTTAGAGGGTATTGAAAAGAATATGATTCCAGATCCTTGTACGGATGTAGTTAGTGTTGATACAAAAAGACTCCCTCAAAGTTTAAAAGAGGCAAAATTAATAGCTTCAAATGCATCTTGGTTAAAAGAAATATTAGGGAACGATATAGTGGATATTTATGTTGGGTAAGTGCGTATGGAGGCAAGTAAAGTATTAGTAATAGGAAATGAGAATTTCTTGGCTTTATTAAAAAATACGGCCAATTATCAATATGTACTTTCAAAAACATATAATGATGCCTTTAGCAAGTTAAGGAATACTCAATTTGATATTGTGGTGATCTTATATTCGCAAACGCAAAGTGGTCTTTTGAATTTTGCGAAGAGTTTAAATGCGCAAGTCCTTATGGTGTGTAAGCAGGAAATCTATGATCAAGTTTTATATCAATGTAAAGATAGTGGTATAATACTTTTGTCGTATCCCATTAAGAAACAAGTTTTGTATGAAACTTTCCAAATGATAAAGAGTTTAAAATCGAAGATTTTGATGTATGAAAAGAAGATCAATAAGCTTGAACAGAAATATTTAGAGCTTAAGATGGTGGATCATTGTAAGTTGGTTTTGATTTCAAATTATCATTGGAGTGAAGAAAAGGCGCATCACTATATTGAAAAGATAGCGATGGAGCAGCATAAAACGAAGTTTCTTGTGGCCAAAGAATTATTAGAGGAGTTTTCAAAATGAAAAAGATTCAAAAAACGAATGCGATGCGTTTTTTAGATCAGCATAAGGTGGAATACAAAGCGCATACGTATGAACATAAAGATGGGGATCCTGTAGATGGTGTGCATGTTGCGAATATGTTAAATCAGCCTGTTGAAAAGGTATATAAGACATTGGTAACTGTATCAAACACAAAGGAATACTTAGTCTATATGATTCCAGTTGAAAAGGAATTGGATCTAAAGAAGTGCGCAAAAGTAGCAGGGGTTAAATCTTGTGAAATGATTCATGTGAAAGATATTAATAAGATCACGGGTTATATTCGTGGTGGATGTTCTCCTTTGGGTATGAAAAAGCAATTTCGTACATTTATGTATGAGGACAGTTTAAATCAAGACACAATCTATTTTAGTGCCGGTAAGATTGGCATGCAGATTGAGATGGATCCTAAAGTATTAGTGGATTTAATTCATGTGCAAGCTGTAGATATCATAAAGGAGTAATATAGCATGTGGGCAAGTGAGAGTGTATTTTATCAAATCTATCCTTTTGGTGCTTGTGGAGCGCCATTTGAGAATGACCATGTTCTAGAACATAGAATTCATAAGTTAGAGGAATTTATTCCGCATTTAAAGAAATTAAAAATAGACTGTATCATGTTGAATCCAATTTTTGAAAGTCGTACACATGGCTATGATACAACGGATTTTAAAACGTTAGATACGCGTCTTGGTACAAATGAAGACTTAAAGGAAGTCATAGAAAAATTCCACAACAACGACATTAAAATTATATTAGATGCCGTATTTAATCATGTGGGTCGCGATTTCTTTGCGTTTCAAGATGTATTAGAAAAGAAGTGTGATTCACTTTATAAGGATTGGTTCTATATTGATTTTAATGGAAACAATCACTACAATGATGGATTCTGGTATCAGGATTGGGAAGGCAATGATATCTTGGTGAAGTTAAATCTTCAAAATCAAGAGGTCGTAAATTATATTCTAAGCGTAGTGGATTTTTGGCAAGAAGAATTCAAAATTGATGGTTTAAGATTAGATGTCGCATATTGTTTGGATAAAAATTTCCTACAAACATTACATAATCATGTAGATAGAGACTTTTTCCTTTTAGGAGAAACACTACATGGAGACTATAATCAATGGATGAATGAGTCTATGTTGGATTCTGTCACAAATTATGAGTGTTATAAGGGATTGTATTCAAGTTTTAATTCATCGAATTTCTATGAGATTCTTTATTCATTGAATCGTCAATTTGGCAAAGATCCATGGTGCTTATATACGGGTAAACATTTATTTAACTTTGTGGATAATCATGATGTTGAAAGGGTCGCATCTATTCTAGAGGATAAAAATCAATTGCCATTAATTTATACGATGTTATTTACAATGCCAGGTATTCCATGTATCTATTATGGTAGTGAATGGGGTATAGAAGGTAAAAAGAATTGGAATGATACTGATCTTAGACCAGAAATCAAAGTCTTTGAATGGAATGAATTAACGAATACCATTCAAAAGTTAATTAACCTGAAACATAATCATTTTGCTTTATCTTATGGAGACTATACTCAGATTGGTATCACAAATACGGCTTGTATCTATCAAAGACAAGATGAAAAGGAATGTCTATGGATTTGTATGAATATGAAAAATGAAGTTCAAACATTAGGTTTTAATGGACAAGGTAACTTCATTGATATTGAAACAAATGAAGAGGTTCCTGTTCATAATGCACTTGAGTTCAAGCCTTATGAAGTAAGAATATTAAAGAAAGTATCGTAATGGA
>ERZ1034920.145-NODE-145-length-56597-cov-15.894662_pt1 | contig 56597 bp, 86 predicted proteins | sample MGYA00520688_ERZ1034920 | MGnify/ENA primary metagenome ERZ1034920 (study PRJEB33766, sample SAMN09781785) | gut metagenome | biome: gut microbiome | host: Homo sapiens | place: Madagascar | study: EMG produced TPA metagenomics assembly of the PRJNA485056 data... | reverse complement strand
TCATCATATCCCACGTCCGCGTGTCTACCGAAATGCCGCTGCCGTCCGCGCCGATTTTCATGTTATCGGCGATGAACTGCACCATGTCCTTGTCCAGCAGCGGGTAATCGTGCCGGCTGTCGCTTGGGTAGGTGACCTCAGCCAACATCATGGCGTCATAACCGTCAATGGTCAGCACGTCAAAGCCGCGCTCATCATGTACCTGCGACCGTGTGTCGATGAAGTAGACCCCCTGCTGCACCCACTCCGATTTTTCACTGTCGCTGACGGCCCGGGAGTATATGCAAATTCTCGCCTTTTTGGGAATATTGAACGGTGCGATCATCTCTATACTCACCGTGCCGGAGGTAGCCGCTCCCACACATGGCGAGGAATCCTTGAAGAATGGGTTCTTCGTGCTGAGGGAGAACAGCGCATCCTCCCGGAACCCGGATTCCGGGCCGCCGGTGTCCACCAGAATAGCGTCTCCGCCGAAGGTAATCAGATCTCCAGAGCCGTCCACCAGTCTGCCTGAATCGCCAAGAGTGACGGACGTCTCAAACCAATGGCTGCCCTGAATAATGCGCTTGTAGGTATCAGAGGTTTGCTGCATGGCGTTACCTCTCGATCAGCGGGAACGTGATCCCGCTCCACCAGTCATCCTCCGGCTTTTCAATCAGGAAGGAAGCCGGGTTGTTGTTGGAGTACATGGTAACGCCGCTCCTGTACCCGCTCATGGGATCGTAGTAGTCAACGTGCACATATTCCGGCAGGATGGTGTTCAGCACAAGCCTCGCTTCCTCCGCCTTCAGCGGGCGGCAGGTGATGTCCAGCCGGATTTTGGTCGCCACCCGGCCGCGCTGCATCTGCCCGTCCATGGTGCGCCCGGAGTTGGGCGCGTCAATGTCGTTTCGCTGCCACTTCACGCCTTGTTTGGCGATAAACGGCATGAAGTCCACGCCGTTGACATTGAGCATCATCTTCATGCCGTTTTCATTTCTCCTTTCGCATTATCCGTATACCCGCGCATTCCTGCGCTGGGCCTCATACACGGCCCGGTCAAAATCATAGCTTCCACCGCTCCCGCTGTCTTGCTCACGCATGGCAGCGATGACCTGCTGCCCAATGGCGTAGATGGCGGTCACAACATCGTCATTGGCTTCCCGAACACCGTAGGTGATGCCCTCCACGATCTGGTCGTTGTTGGCAACGGCGGTTCTGCGCCCGATGGAACCAACCATTTCCGCCCCGGCTTCATTGGCGATAAAGAGCTGGCCTTGGTCTACAAATCCGCCGTCGGCGTAACGTGGGATAGATACGCTCGGAATAGAGGATAGTCCTCCGGAATACCCGAGGAGGTGCAACAGTGCGTTCATGGATGCGATGATGTTGTTCGTTGCGTAGATAATGGAGTTCAGGCCGACGGACATATTCCCCAAAATATTGTTCCAGTACGCGGCAGAGGAGATACTTACTCTTGACCAAAGGCTTGTCCAGCTGGTCATGAACTGAGTGGAGAACGTGTTCTGCGCCGTCAGAATTCCATTGAAGGCCGCCGCAAGTGTCGGTGCTTCCTCTGCCATGCCTGCCGAGAATCCGGTGACAAGATTGGAGCCAGCATCCTTCAGGTTCGTGAAAATGCCTGCGGAAAGCTCGATGGTTCCGGCTTCTCCTGTAAGCTGTTTCATGGTTGTCATAAAGGAAACGTAATCCGTCAGCAGCGTTATGGAGGTTTGCAGCTCTTCGTTCGCCGTAGTGAGCTTCTCATTCAGCGTTGAGGCGTCGGATGCAATGGTTCCAACGTTGTCGGAAAGGCTCTTGATTGGGTTCCCGGCAAACAGCTTCCGGAACCCGCTCACGATGCTGTCCCAAGTGATTTTGCCCGTGCTCTTCGTGTAATCAGAGACTTCCGTGGCAAAATCAGTCATAAAACCAGTAAAATCATGCATATCCGATTTCAGAGTAGGAAGCGTCTCATTCAAATCCCGCAGAGATGGGGCGAGGCTATCGTTCAGCTCATCTGCCACATCCACCAAACTTCCGGAGAATTCCAGGAAGGCTATGGAAAGCTCTACAAGGATTGCTGTTCCAAGCCCAATGGCAACAGGAAGAAGTCCCGCCGTTCCCACTGTAGCCGCACCCAATGCTGCGGTAACGATTCCAACGCCGACCAGAAGCCCTGTACCAATTCCGATTGCTGTAGCGATATCCTCACCATTATCCAGAACAGGCTCCCAGGCTTTCCCAACCTCGTCCAGGCCCTTTCCGATTGCCCAAACTTCCGCAATGTACAGCCCCGTGGCTACGCCGAGTTCAAGAAGAATTGCTGTGCCTATCCCAACATTCACGGCTACTGTTCCGCCAAGCGTTCCAAGACCGAAGCACGCCGCGCCAATGGCAACAATCATGACTGTTCCAATGCCTACGGCTATTGCAACAGTTCCAGCATTGTCAATGACAGGCTGCCATGCCTGCCCGACTTTGTCCAGTTCCCATCCGAGAGCAGCGATTGCACCGGCGAAGATGATGGTTCCCGCTGCAACCTCCGCAAGGACGACAACTCCAAGGCCAACATTCTTGGCAAGGTCTCCCATCTTCACTGTCAATGTGTTTGTCCCGGTGCTCAGAGTATCAGCCGTCTGTGTCGCCTGCTGTATAGTTTGTCCGACAGACGCAGAATCTGCCGCCGTGCTCCCAATCGTTTTCAGCTTCCCGGTAGCTGCCAGGAAACCGATGACCGTTTCGACTGCGCCTACAGCCAGTGTGCCCCAGCTTACATCGCTCCAGTCTCCGGTCTTCAACGCATTGACAAGATCTTTCAGTTCGTCTGTCAGTGTAATCACGCCTTGTAACGTGAATCCAACGCCAATGAGCTGAACATCCTTCTTCATTGCGCCAATGCCGATAATCAGGTTTGAAACGCCTCGGGTAATTGTGGTGACGTTGTCCCAGTTCACACCACTGTCTGCAATGTCCTTTATAGCGCTTACGATTTCTCCAACACCCTGTACGAGCTTGAGCACGCCTGCGATATCGTATCTGCCCTTCAGAAGTGCAATGTCACCAACCATGCCGGTAAATTCACTGACAGCCTTTGTCACGTTGGAGAAGTCAGCCCCGTTTTCCTGAATGTCCTTTAGCGTCTTCAGGAATTCGCTCAGGTCTGCCAGCAGACCGATTCCGCCAAAGGCAAGTGCTCCGCCAGTTGGTAGGTTCTTCAATAGGGAAGCAATCTTATCAACTCCGGAGATCAGAGATTCCGAGATTTTCCAGGCCAGTAACGTGGCGGCAATTCCTTCTGCTGTCTCCAGTATCTGCTCCAGATGGTCCTTTACCCAGTCCACGGCAGGCTGAATTTTTGCCTTCCACTCCTCAATTTTCTGCGATACAGCGTCCTTCAGAAAATCATATCCCGGAAGGTCAAGACCAAGGTCTCCACCTCCGCCGCCACCCGCACCACTTCCGCCGCCGCTCTTGCTCTGCTCCGGCAGCACGTTCAGCTCGTCGAAACCGGCCAGGTACTTCTTCAGTTCCTTGGCAGACCCTGCGGCGCTGTCCATGTTGTCGGCAATGGCTCCGCTGCCGGATGCTGCGTTCCCGAAAGAATCGCCCCAGTCCGGTGCGTTCAGCGTCACGCCGAACATCATCGCAATGGCCGCTATGATCTGCCGCAGTGCGTTGGCTACCGCAATGGCGATTGGCAGGATCTTTGTCAGGATAGGGATGAACAGGCTGCCGATGGCCCGCGCCGCCTGCTGGAGCTGTGCCTGAAGCACGCGCAGCATATTGGCAGGCTGTTCCAGTGTCCGGGCCATATCGCCCTGTACCTGTGTTACCTGCGTCATCATCGCGTAGTACCGCAGTTGACTCTTTTCCGCCTGCGTCATGCTGGAAACGCTCTTGTCAATGCCCAGATTCAAGCGCTCCTGCTCCAGGCGGGCAACAGACAGGTCGTAGCCAAGCCGCCGCAGGGGCTCCAGTTCGCCGGCAATACCAGACTGCACCTTCTGCATGGCCGATTCGAAATCGATATTGTAGAAGGATGCCAGGTCATAGCCCAGCTGGGTCAGATTTTGGGACATATAGGCAGCCTTGTCCCCGGCAACGCCAAAGCCCGTGATGATGGTGTTGAAAACGCCCTGGTTCCGCATCCATTCCGCCGGATCGATGCCAACGGTTTCAGAAACCTTCTGGGCGTAGTCATAGGCTTCCTCTGCGTACTGCCCCATGGAGACGGTGAACAGATTCATGTCCTCCGTGTATTCCGAGGCTTTTCCGATGGCGCTTCCCAGCAACTTTACCGCCGCCCGGTAGATAGCGATAAAGCTCAGCCCCTTCATAGCCCTGTCCCAGGAGCTTGTGTTTGCGGTCGCCTTCTTGGTTACGTTGTTGTAGGATTCCGTAGACTGAATCAGCTTCTGGATTTTGCTTGGGAATGCCGAGAATCCGGCGGCCACTTTGTTCATTTCGTCCGCGAATGGTTTCATGGCGTCAGCCAGCGCCCGCATCTGCTCCGTGAACTTGTCAATGTCCGCCTTTTCCAGCTCCGCGATTACCTCCGGAAGCTTTTTCAGCTGGTTTATGAAGGAGGTCATATTCGCCCGCTCCAACTCAGAGAGGGGCCGCAGGGCGTTCGCCAGATTTCCCAGCTTGCCCCCCGGGTCATCCGGCAGCGCCGCAATGGCCCGGTTGATCTCCGAAAGCTGGTTGCCGATGGAGGAAGAGATCTTCAGGCTGTCCGTCTGGGTCTTCAGGTTCCCCAGCGCGGTGCTGATGCGACCCATTTTGCCGGCGAAATCTCCCGTGTTCATGCCGTTTACCGCATTCTTGATTTGTGAAATGCCGTCAGCGACCTTAGACAGGGCAGTGCCGGAACCGCTGATGGCCGATTTCAGCTCCGAGAGTTTCTTTGCCAGAACATCGATGCCGGCAGCCGCGCCAGTGCTGTCGTTTACAATTTGAAACTCAATGCTCTGCATTTCCACACTGTCAGCCATTCCCTTCACCGCCCTTTTTCTCGAATTTCTTATTGATGGATACCATAAACATCTCCATCATGGCCTTGGCCTTTTTGTCGCTCTTTTTCTGCCTCGTTAGCTCCTCAGACTTACCCGCCTCCTGATTCCGCTGCCCGGTGCGCAGCTCATATGGCTGCTCCCGGTAGGGGATGGGCTTCGGTGGCTTCTTGCTGAAGCTGAACCGCAGAACAGGGGCCGCGTCCAATATGGCCTCGTAAATGTAGGCTCCCTGCATCCACATATCCTGATTTTTCAGGTCTCTTTTGATTTTGTTGGCTTCACGGTACGCCTTGACAAGTTCCACGTCCTGATTCCAGAACTGGTCGTATGTCATACCGATGGCCAGGTAGTATGGGAATACCTTCTTGAAGATCTCTGTGTAAGCGTGAGAGGGGGTGGGGGTCTCCCCGCCCCCTCCGTTTTCGGAAAGAAGTTCGCTTACTCTACTGCTTCCCAGCCGGGGTTTCCCTCGTTTTCCTCCTCGTCGTCGGAAAGCAGGGTGTACACTGCCTCGGAGTACATCTCCGCCAGCACCTTCACAAGGCCGGACTTGTTGCTCAGGCCGTCATAGATCTTGTTGATGGTAGCGACCTTGGTGTTGGGGTGATTCGCCGCAAAAGCCCCGCTGAACAGCATGGGGATCATGGTAGCAGGCTTGTCACCGATTTCATTGATGGAAAACCCGGTCTTCTCCATGGCGGAAACCGTGGAGCGGGTGAATTCCAGCGTGTACTTCTTGCCGTTGTAGGGAATGCAGATTTTCTTAGCCATCGCTAATCCTCCTTAAAAATGTGTGGTCTGTGTTTTGGCTCAGGTCGCGTCGTCCAGCTCAATGGGCGTGGACGGGGCAATGGAAATGTTCAGGTCAACGACCTCGTTGACGCCGCCGCCGGTAGGGTAGCACGTCAGCTGACCGTCGAACTTGAACTTGCCGTTTTCGCCGTTAGGCGTCAGGGTACCGGCGGTCTCTTCGCCGCCGAACCATACGGCGTAGCTCTCGGTCTTTCCAGCCAGCGCTTGCAGCATTTTGTAGTCAGCCAGAGTGTAGTTCGCGGTGAACGCCAGCGCGTCCAGAGACTGGATACCGGCGATGTAGGTCTGCATCTTGTCGCTCAGGGTCGTGGTTTCCAGCATCTCCGGGTCGCCGCCCAGATCAGGGAACTCCTTGATGTCAATGAGCTTTTCGTAGGTGTTGCCGGTGCTTCCCTTTTTCATAAGGAAGACTTTATATGTAGAAATTGCCAATATAAGTTACCTCCTATAAATATTGTTTCCATCCGTCTCCGCCCGATACCGGGCAACCAGACGGTAAATCGTTCCGTTTTCCATGTTCGGAACAGGTGACAGAGAAATCCTTGTAAAATTCCGTTTGTAGAGCATTTCGTCCACTGCCCCCATGATCTCCCGGCAAACGGATTTCTTACTTCCAGCTTTGTCGGAGTACACGTTGACCTCGTACATCACAGTGGCGAATTTCTCACTTCCACCGCTGTCCAGTCGGTTCGTGGACATATAATTGTCCTGCTCTACGATGCTCACATATGGGAACTTTGGTGGGGCGTTCACATATTCTCCGGAGACAGCGATTCCTTTAAAGCGCTTGCGCAGGGAATCAGCAATTGGAGTGTATACCAGTTTCTCAATATCGATCATAGACTGAATACCTCCTTGACGATCCTCGGAAGCTCCTGCTCAATTTGTTTTCTCGCCTCATACATGGGCATTGCAGGAGGATTTCCGTATGTGTGGCCGCCGCCCTTCTCTTTTGGCAAATACCAGCCTCCGGGGTCGTCCCAGTGCCCTTTGCCATTTGGGTATGTCCCAGGCCCCATGCCGAATTCCGAAGCCTCCGGGTGTCCGCCGCCGTATGTCACGCCGGAGCCAAATTCGATGAACAGCACGGATTCTCCGTTTGCTTTCACCGCGTAGCCTCCCGGTATCGCCTTGACGGTAACGACCGCATCCTTTGGCCCGGCATAGATGGCTCTGGAAAACCCGATGGATGCTGCGGAAGCCCCCAGCATGGCAAGCCTCTGCGCCAGCTCCTTTGCCTTTTCCCTCTGCCAGCGCCTGTATTCCTTCAGCTCGTCTTGAAGCTTCTGAACGCCGGATACAGACAGGGAAACGGTGATTTTCTTATAGCTCACGACACGCTCACCTTCGTCACGGCGATGGAAGCGGAATTCAGGGATTTCGCCACCCGCTTTACCATGTAATCATACAGAGGCTTCCCGCCCTCGTCGTATTCCGGCTCCTTGTCCAGAAACAGCACGGAGTTCTCGTCAATGGGGCAGGTCATGTCATCCGTGACGATCACCTTGTCATACCCCGTGAGATTTCCGAACTGCTCCACCTGAGAAGCACCGGTAGCTGCCGATACGTTGGCCCGGAAGGAAACAGCGGGCTTATACACCACGGTTTCCTCTCCGGTCTCGTTGCCGTCCCCGTCGGTGACAGGCTCCTTCCGGTCGTACAGCAGATAGAAGAAGCGCTGTTTGTTCCGTTCCATGGTTTTCATAAAGCCACCTCACAGAACGCCAGCCATTGGCACGACCTGCCGCATCATGGATTCCGGTACATCCCCGCTCTCATAGGAGCGGGAAATGCCGTTCTCCGTGTGCCCGGTCTGTCCCTCAGCCCCTCTCTTGTTCAGCAGGTATACGGCGATCTCCGCCTGAAGGAACTGGTACTGCTCCGGGACTTCCGTCGCAGCAGGGTCAAATGGGTATGCCCTGCGGCAAATTTTGTCCCCCGCCAGGGAGAGGTAGGCGGAAACCGTGTCAACGTCGGTCTCACCGGACATGGCTTTCACCAGTTTGATTTTTTCGGCATCAAGCACGGTTTCTTAGCCTCCTTTCATTCTACGGGTTCTCCCGACTCCTTGCGTGACTTCTTGATAACGGGAATAGGGTTATTCTCCGATAAACCGAACTTGGTGATGACTTCCTCACGGGTGAGCGGTACGGGGTCGTTGAGGGTATCAGCGACTACCGCTCCCATCACCACAGAAGTGCTCTCCAGTTCGCGCCGGGTAATCACCTTGTCCTTTGCGGTAAAGCCCACGTTGCGAAAGTGATCTCCCTCGCGCACATACACTTTCCCGTCAGAAACATAGAACATGGTGAACCTCCTTAGCCGTTGGTGATGATCTTCGCCAGCGCAATCGTCTTGGGGTCAGCCACGATAGACCAGTTGGCGGTAGCCGCAAGCTGAGCATCCGTGGGAGAAGCGGTGTAGCCGCTGGTGGGCTTGGTGAAGCTGAAACCGTTGGGGTGCATGGTTTCACGGATACGGGTCACCAGTGCGTCATAGCCGCCGCTCTTGAGCGCATCACGGGTCAGTTCAGAAGGAACCTTCACGGGAGCGGGAGCGTACTGGATAGCGCCCAGACCAAGAACGTAGGTGGTATAGGTCGCTGCCTTGGAAGTATCCGCTGCGGTTGTGGGACAGCCGTCGTCCACGATCGCGGTCATGCCGTTTACCGTGCCGATACGCAGGGGTCGCTCCACGCCGTTGGCGTCGGTGTATTTCAGGAAGTCCAGCAGTTTCAGGCCAGCCATGTTCGTGGCGACCTTACTGTGCATGAACACCAGCCGGAAAGCGTCCTGATTGTCGCCCACGGCCTTCTGAATCGCATCGCCAATGGTGGTCGCGCCCATCTTGTTTGCATCCGCAACAGTGGTGGATGCGGAAGACAGGTCAGTGATGTGGTTCGCCCAATCGGCAAACTCGCCGCTGCCGGTCACGCCGAAGACGGCATTGAGGATTTTCAGCATGATAGACTGGCGCTGCTTCTGCCAGTACTTGGAAACCTGAGAAACGATTTGCTGCATGGGGTCGGCACCGCTGTTGTAATCAACGATGAAGTCCTTCTCCTTCCAGCCGTGGGCGCGGCCGAACACGATACCGTTCTGAGCGCCGCCAGCGGGGTCGGTCAGGGTGATATCGGTTGCGCCATCGTAGTTCTCAGGAGCGCCGCCGATGACCTTGTAGAAAGGCAGGGTGTAGAAGTCAGAGCCGTTGGCAATCAGCCGTGCCAGCTCTGCGTTCGGGGCGACAGCGCCGCTCTCAAACATCGCGGTCAGGGTGGGGTCTTTCGCATTTGCCCAGTTGTAGTTAAACAGCTCGGGGTCAAACGGAAAGCCAAGATAAGTAGCCATAATGTTTTACCTCCATAATCATTTCAAAATTGTTTTCCAGTCAGGATTGTTCTTGATAAACTCCATCTGGGATTTGGTGTCGAGTTTCAGGAAGTCCGCCTTGGTCATTGCGCCGCCGGGGTTCCCATCCGCGCCTCTGGGCGTTCTTTTCAGCTTGTCCGCAATGACTTTTTGGGCGTATTTTTCCAAAAACGTCTGGTTGTTGGCAAAAACCGTAGCCATATCGCCGGATTCCATAGCCGCCGCAGTAGCGTCCGCAAGGGCTTCATCATAACCCTGAGCAACCAGCTTTGCTTTGTAACCGGCAACGGTTTTTTCCTTCCGCAGACCGGCCAGCTCCTTTTCCATGTTCTCCCACTTTTCGGCCTGCTCCTGTTGCTTCCTCTGCTCGTCAGTCAGAAGTGCATTGTGCTTACGCTTCCATTCCGCAGCCTCGGAATTGGCCTTGGACAGCGCGTTTTTCTGCCTTTCCAGTTCCGCGGTGTTGTCCTCGTACTCAAAGCCCTCCAAAGCGGCAAGCTTCTGTTCCGGGGTCATGTCCGCATAACCTTCAATGAGATTTGTGTCGATTTTTGCCATAATTATTCCTCCTGCGTTTGGTGAGGCGGTTCCCTCCGCCGTGATCTCTGTTTTTACGGGTTGTCTCCCGTCTGCGTTTTTGATAGAGCAGCTTCCCTGCTGCTGTTATGGAGGGCTGTACAGGATTTGAACCTGTGACCTACGGATTAACAGTCCATTGCTCTACCGCTAAGCTAACAACCCATATGCCCCTGGCTTACGGTGCCAGGGAACCGCTCCGATACCGATTACGGCAAGTTTCCGTATTGCTACAGATAACCACTCTGTAGCGTGATTGCTCCCCTGCACTATTTGGTGTTTAGCCACGTCGCAACACCCAGTTCTCTTATGCAATCTTCCCAGGCTGGAGCCGCCAGCAGGAATCGAACCCGCAACCTACTGATTACAAATCAGCTGCTCTACCAGTTGAGCTATGGAGGCATATAAAACAAAAGAAGGGCTTCCGACACCAATTTCAGGTATCGAAAGCCCTTCGGCTGTAATCTCCCACAATTTGGGAGCCGTCAATTTTCAGTTTACCTTCTTCCGTCGAATCTCAATGACCACAAGCTGGCCTTGTTCGACTTTGATTTCCGCCTGATTCCGGCGGCGGATGATTTCCTCAATCGCCCGAATTTCCTTCGCCGTCACTCTGACCGCCGGTCTGGTTTCCGCTTCCATCGCCGTTCCCTCCGTTATGTGCGGCAAGCTTCGCCGCTTTTTTCTCCTGTTCCGCCATGTAATCCATGCTCATGCGGTAAGCAAGCTGCGGGTCGGAGAACATACCGCAATGGGTAAAGGCCAGCTCCGGTGCAATCTGTTTACACCCCAGCATGGTAACAAGCACACTGGCTTTCTGCGCGATATTCTCATAATTCCGCCGCGTGAACCGGATTTCCAGTGCCGAGAGTTTCAGGCTCAGATGCCCCATGTCCCGGCAGATACGCAGCACCAGCTTCAAAAATTCCTTTTCGGACTTCTTGAAAATCAGCTCCGTGTCCTTGGCTCTGGCTTCCGCTGCAGACCAGCCGTCCCGCATGATGACCGCCGACCCGGTGTCAGAGGTAGAAGTCCCTCCGTTCCGGTTGGGCATTCCACAGATGGTCAGCACCGTTTCATACATGCTGTCCACAAGTGTCTGCGTCTGGGTCTGGTTCATTTCAGAGGTCAGATATTGAATCTCCGCTTTCAGCGTGGCGTCAATATCCCTGAACTTGATTGCGCCCTCGTCCCGCAGTTTCTTGTAGTCCTCACTGCTGATGTCAACATTATGGAACAGCATCAGTGCTTGAACGAACTGCTCTACGCCGTCAATTCGGTTGCTCTCCGTCATGTTGATTGCGTCAAGCAACGGAATCACGATTTCAAATGCCCCTAAACGAGCCATGTTCGCCGGGTACTCCACAATCGGGATTCCCAAAATCTGATCTTCTGCGCGAATAACAGCCCATGTGCTCCAGACCTCGAAATACCTGGTTTCTGTCCAGCAGGAGAAAACGAGCGTTCCGTCCTCTTTTAGAACATACCGTACACCCATCATGGGCTTATGCCCAAGGCCAATAGAGTACACCACAAATGTGTATCTAGGGTCAAGAGTGAATATCTCAAAAGGAGCCTCGTCTTCCTCGGCATCCGCCAGAACGTCCGGCAAAGCCATTCGATAAGAGGTACCGCAAGTGAAGAACCAATCGGCAAGTTCCTTATCCTTTTCCGGCTTGTCTTCGGACAGCATATAGTCATTCAGTTTCAGCACTTCGGAGGAAATGTCTTCGTCCCCACCACGGCTTACGTACTGGATTGGTTCGCCAACCTGATAGGCCGATTTGAAAGATACGATCTCATTTGCTCGGTTCTCCACAACCATGTTGTTGATTTCCGGGCGGACTTCCTTTACACGGTTAAGGATTGGCTGCTCTCCCTTGTAATACCAGTACAGGTAATCAATCTCTGCCTGATTTTGCAGGTGCGTAAACAGTGCCTTTTGTAGCACGTCGATGATATTCCCCTCGTTTATATCCGTAACCTCGGTGTAAATCACCCGACGTCCGAATAACCGCCTGCTCTCCGTATTACGCACCCCCAATCTATATGTTCTCTCATATCATTGTACCATAGTGGCGAATGCTTGTCTATTGAATAATAGTTCACGAACCATTGGGGAGTATTCCACTAGAACGGTCTGCTGAAAACCTCTACCGCAGCCCCGTTCAGGCTTTGGGCGAACTCCGCAAACATGGCCATGCCGTCAGGGACATCATCGTGCTTATTTTTGCCCGCTACAGTGTAGGAACATAGCATATCCATCATCCTGCCGTAATCCGTGTTCCGCTTATACTTGCTTTCATCCAGAAACAGGCAGTGTTCCTTCACCCACGCCGAATTGACGATGATCTTCGTCTCTTTATTGGCCGTAGTGAACTTCGTCGTGATATTGGTAATTCCGCCCAGTTTCTTTACTTCGCCCTGAATCTTTTCAGCGATCCTGCGACCAGCGGAGTTACTTTCAAACCGGCACATTTTCACCTTATCACGCACCAGAATTTCAGACAGTCTTGCATCAACTGTGTCAGGAAGCCCATTGTCGCAGATGCAGTCCCCAATATAGTAGTCCTGCCCATATACATATCCAACCGGCAGAAAGGCGTAGTCAGCGCCCTTGTCCTTGGTATCGCACACGCCGATAACGGCATCTGGTTTCTCTGCTGGCAGCTCAAAGAACCGCCGCAGCTCGTCTGGATGGTAGACAAGCCCCTCACGTTCAATAGGCTGATTCTGATACAGCGCTTTCCAACTGACGGAATCCATAATATCCCGCTGTTCCCGGTAGAACTTGGTGGAGAACCCCACGCCAAACTCATAATCAAAATTGCTTTCGTCATCCTCGTTCATGGCCGGAATCCGGATGAACTTCGCCCGAGGGTTGTTCTCATACTCCCGCTCCAGCCGCCCAATCACGTCGTGGACACTCCACCGGGTGGCGATGTGCAGTTCTTTACACTTGTCGCCGATTTTACGCTGCCGCAGGTCGGTTGTGTAGGTTTCCCACAACTTGTCCAGCCGCTCTTTTGATAGAGCAACCTCAATACCAGATACCAGATCGTCGCAGTACAGCAAATTTGCCGCCCGGTACAGGCCGGCATTGCCTGTTCCGATGGATGTAAATTCCAGCGTCTCAAACCGCTGCCGCTTATCAAGGTCTATCCGGCAATCCTTTGCGTTGGTGCTGGACACCTGAACGGCGGGGAAAACGTCACGCCACAAGTATTCCCCCTTGGGGTCAAACAGCCGCAGACATTCGTCATACACGCCCCGCACAAAGGAATTGGAGTGACTGCCCGTCAGATTCGGATTGTTTGGGTCGCGTCCGGCGATCCAGGTCAGCAGGAAGATTGCAAGTGTGGTTTTTCCGGTTCCGGGGGGCAAACTCACAGCCAACAGGTCCAGCATATCGTCACCACACAGCGCTTGCAGGGCATCTACCACCGGCTTCAGTTTAGCCCGTCTGGGTGCGTAGAACCGTTTCTTCGCCTGCCGGTTCAGTTCCATATAGATCATATAGCAATCAAAATCGTAAGGAGCCTCAAACAGCAGCCCCCGCCGCCACAGACTGTAGAACCCCTCTGACTTGGCCATAGGCACCATTCCAATCATATTGCTGCATCTATCCTTCAGGAGCTTATTGATCCCGTGCGCCGCCTTGAAGTCCGTCTCCGCCCATGCCTGACACAGGGAAAATAAATCCTCGTAGGCTCCAATGTCCTCTGGTTTCCGCTCTATCGCCCCCAGAATGGAGGTTGACAATTTCCCATAATCCATACTCTCACCTCACAGAGCGTCCGCTTGTTCAAATGCTTTCAGCATCTTCGGAAACTGGATCGCAAACCAGTCCACCATTTCCTCATTCTTTGCCCACGCGGAATCGGGTGTAAAACTGTTCCATTGCAGCCCGCTTTCGTTTAGAAAAGCGTGTACGATCTCGTGCCGCAGCGTAGTTCGCTGCTGATGCACTATCTTTTCTTCTGGCTCATTATCCCATTCCTCATGTGTTTTGAGAAGAAGAATATAGATTTCATGGCTATCAGCGGAGCAATACCCCCCGTAGTTCATCTTGTCCATGTATTCATCCTGCCCGGTTTCTACGAAACGGACGGTGTACTCCGTACCCAGAACCGAAATCTTCTTTGCGCTTGTGTCCATAATACCCTCCTTGTGTCAGACCATTTTCGTGAAGCCACGAAAATGATAAAATTGATCAAAAACGATAAAAATGAGGGCTGCCCGTGCATATCAGCACAAGCAGCCCTTCGGCTTTCCTCCCGCCCTTGTGGAAGGTTCCTTATCTCATTTCGGCAAGCGCTCGGCAATATGCCATTTGCCATATTCCTTGCTCCTCAATGGTTAATGTCTTCTTGAATGATTCCAGATAGTCATCCACAGAAAACGCCTCATATTCATTTGCAAGAAACACCTGTGCCTCTTCCGTCAGAACGTGTCTTGCGAACGCCTCCTTGTTGTAGATGGTGATTGCCCGCAGCGGAAATCTCATGGCGTTCTCAACGTCGCCGATGTTCTGCTTCCGCAAAAGGACTTGCAGTTTGGCAAAGATCCGTGCGGACGCAATGATCTGCTCTTTTGTCATTTTCCGTTCCTCCTGTCAATCCCACATATGTGCCTCGCAGTAGGCACTCCACTCGGCTTCCATGACCCTCAGAGCTTTTTCATGATCTTCACCGTTGATGATCTTTTCAACGGCTTTTCTTCCAGCTGCTGCCTTGGCGTAGTTAGCAGCGTCGGCATAGCCTTTTGCCTTTAAGTAAGCTGCCGCTCTCGGGTATTTGGTGTTCAGAGTATCAAAATCATACTTTGGCATTTGGCGGACACCTAGGCCACCAACATCGTCAAAACTTTTCTCAAATTCCGCGTTCCATCTGCGCAGATCATCCATTGCGTTCTGAATTTCAGTCAATCCGGGGATGGCATTGATTTTCTCCTGACGCTCTCGGCAGACTTTGCTTTCGGCCTCCCAATTTTCAGTCAGAATATGCATAATTTCCGGCTTCATAGAGACGATCGTGTTAAAATCTCCGTTTTTTCTGGCATCAGCAGCTAAATTGACACGGAGCTTCCCAGTCGGGACAAAACCTTCCCCAGAAAAGCCCATTTGCAGACTAATATCGTACTTTTTAATCAACTCTTGTGCTGTCATAAGAATGCCTCCTTACTTGACAGGTGTTATTCTTGCTGGCGATTCTCCGTCAGCATTTTCTCCGTTTACGAATATGGGGAGCACCCAGTGCAGAACAAGCTCTTTGTTTCCTTCCTTGCCCTTCCAGAAGTGATGCCAATGCCCCCGCCTCATGTGGGGGCGCTTTGTCCCGCCCTGGTATGGCCTCTTTTCGTAGCTGCCGGAGCTGCTGCGTTCCTTCCGCAGGGCATTCCCAACGTAAAAGCCCGTGTCCCATTTCCGTACTTCCCGGTATTTGTCCTTGACCGCTCCGGAATCAGACCGGCGGTATGTCCGCTTGTTTCCGTCTGGCTGAACGATATCCGCATTGTCCGCGCAGATGTAGAGCACCAGCTGGAGCATTTCGGACAGGGTGGTTCGGTCGTAAACGTCTCTGTAGTCATCTCCGGCCCCGCCCTGCGCAAGTGCGGACGAGAGCAGGGAAGAGGCCGCCTTATTCTCTTGGATATGCTCTGTCTGCCACAATCCTTCCTCGTGGCCCGCCATGATAGATTCATCCAGCGTGAAATCCCCCAGGTGCAGATAGGATGCAACTGCGTTCCCGCTTTCGTCGATTCGCACGAACCGCAGCTCCCACCGCCCGTCGTTTACGTCGTTTTCCAGATGACAGAAAAATCGGTACTTCCCGGAATCGATATACACGCAGTAAAAGGGCATCCGCATGAGCACAGCGCACGGGAGCTTCGTATCCGAGGCTTGTTCGTAAAGTGTTTCCGCCAGGTCCGGGTCAAAGGTGTAAACCTCCTTCGACTGCCGCCACGCCGCCAGTGCCGGTACCATGTAAATGGCGCTTCTCGGCATGGAAAACAGGTCGCAGATAGCGCATCCGGCAGCAATGGGAATGTAGCATTTGCTCTTGTCCCAGTTCGCTTCCTGCTCGTCCCAGTCCCGGAATTTCTGGGCCGCGTCCCAAACGGAAGGGTATGTTCTTGTATAAAAATTCACCAAATTCAACGGTATCAGCGCCGAATCCTTATCTGGCATGGTTTCCCCTCCTATTTGTGGTGGAGTAGTTCGAGGATGACGAAGACGGGGAAGAGGAGGATTAAAAGAAGTTCCATATCATCCCTCCACCGGCGTCAGAAGCACTTCCGTCTGTATGGAGAGCTCAATGTGCGTCCCTTCTTCAACCGTGATCTCTGCCGTGTCTCCTGCCCCTGCGAACTGTACCGTCTGCCGCACATCCTCGGCATTTTCGTCGGATACAACATACAGAGTGCCGTATTTCAGCTGATTTTCCGCCAGATACACGCCGGACGGGACCATGTACCAGAAATAGGTGCCTCCGTCCGCCGTAACTTCCTTCCCGTATTCGCCAGCCGTTCCGTCCGCAAGCATGATCCCGCCTGCCTCCTGACCGCCGCTGTCCGACCAGTCCGCGGCCGCGTAGATCAGCTCCCGCCCATCCGTAATGTCGTACAGCGCCGAAACGGCGTCATTCTTTTCATATACCAGAATTCTGTAGGACTTGTCCTCTTTGGTGTCGTAGTGCCATATCCGATATCGTGCGCCTCCGGCCCAGTCATCTGTATACTCCAGCCCGTTCATATCCTCAAAGGAATATGGGAACTCCGTCTGCGCCATGGCATCCTCCAGGCTCCCCATCAGCTCCACGGAGACCTTGTACTTCTCAGCAAAGCTCTCGGCTTTCCTGGAGTATGTTGGCTCTGTGCTCCCATTATCAGAGGTGCACCCAATCATCCCGAAGGAAATCAACGCACAGGTCATGCACAGCAAAACGATTTCTATCACGGCCATTTTCTTCAACATAATTATTCTCCTTTCAGGATCGCTTCGTGTGTATTCTCACACATTTCTTTCCCGTACCGGTAATTCCCCCGGTAGGTATCCTCGTTACCAAGAATCGTCTGAACCGCCGAATGCTTGAATTCCTTGCCTTTTTTGCTCCGGTATCCCAGCTCGTTCAGCTCATCGGCAATGCCCTGGAGCGTGCAGCCTTGGTTTCTCAGTTCAAAAACCTTCCTGACAATTTCCGCTTCTTCCGGAACAATAACAAGCTGCCCGTTTTCGGCACGATACCCAAGCGGAGGCTTCCCACCGGCGTAGCCGCCCTCTCTTGCCGTAGCATACCGCCCCATCGTCGTCCGCAGGGCGATATTATCGCTCTCCAGCTGATTGAAAGAGGAGAGAATGCCGATCATGGCCCGCCCCCACGGGGTAGTTGTGTCCAGCGTTTCATTCAGGCTCACGAGGTCAACCCCATTCGCCAGCAGATCATCTTCGACAATAGCCAGTGTGTCCCGCTGCTTTCTGGAAAGGCGATCCAGCTTGAAAATGACAATGGCTTCAATTTTCCCGGCCCGAATGTCCCGAAGCATTTCTTGCAGCCCTGGGCGGTTTGTATTTCTGCCGGTATATCCGTTGTCCTCGTAGGTCTTTACATATTTCCAGCCCTTGCTTTCAATACAGGCTTTCGCCATACGCTCCTGCTCCGGCAAAGACACTTTCCCGTCCTCACCCTGGGCTTCTGTCGATACCCTGGTATAAACGCAAGCCTTTTTCATTTCGTACATAGCCATCGCCTCCGTACATCTTGTTTTCTGTATAATAGCCGATTTACAATTATTTGTCAATTGTAATAATGCACAAATAAGCATCGCCTTTTTTGTTTTTGCCGGAATTTTTGAAAAAAGACTGTCTGCGCCCGAAGGGCGCTTTTATAAAATTCGTTTTGGGGCTTTTTACATTTTGCGCGATTTTTGAGCAGCGAACAGCTATTTACTGCTTGCGGGTTGAATAGGGAAGGGGCTTTTTGAACTTGCGGGTATTTACGGGGCTAACCCCCGCCGAATCCGCCCTGCCATATCCCCCGCCCCCGGGGCTGCTGCTGGGAGCTGCCGGACCTGGCGCAGAAATCCGCCCGACTTGTTTATTTACAATTTTTCTTGAATTTCTGTAAAATAATGCTTGACATTTATGAAAATATCTATATAATAGTAAATGTAAACAAGAGCAAGACACAAGGCATCCGCCACACACCGAAAGGAGATTTACCATGGAAAATAGAATTGCTACTATCTGTGAAAACATCATCAACGCATCCGACTACCGCGAAGCCGTCCGCCTCGCGAATATCTCAATTCGTGTTGCCCGTGAGGCGTACAACGTCAGCCCCCGGGAAGAATGGTTCATTTCCACCTACCGCGCACTTATGTTTAAGGCTTGTTCCGAAGATATGCCCGCCTTTGTTTTTTCCGAGCTGCGCCGGCGGATCGCAAGCTGCTACACCTGCAACGCGTAAAAAATGCCCCGCCCAGTGTACCAGACCGGGCGGGACAAACACCACCAGGCGAGACAACCAGGAGGCCCTGACATTATAGCACGGCCTCCGCAGAATTACAAGGAGGAAATCACAATGAACGAAAACAGAGAATATTGCAAACGTGTAGCCGATGAGCTGGAGGCCTATGCAGCCGGTAGAATGTGGCGGGATGTTGAGACCGGGGAAGAAAAAGAAATGGACCCCGAAACCGTCAGCGGAGACTTTGGGCAGCTTTCCATTTACGATTACATGGCCGATGTGCTGGACTATGAAATCACCATCGACAGCCGCTTAGAATACAAGAGCGCTAAAATCTGGGTAACCCTGGGCGGCCCGAACGTTTGGATTGATACCGCTGAAAAGGCCATCAAATTGGCCTGGGGCACTGACCGGGCGGAATACCCGGTTGACTCGGATACCTGCGAAGAGATTGATGGGTATATGCAGGACCTCTATACCTGCCAGAAGGAGGGTTAAACCATGAAAACCTACATTTTCAGAACCACAACGACCATGAAAGAATACAACTCAAAACATTGGTGGATTGACAGAAATATCATCCCCGAAAAGACGATTCCAGCCGAATCAGTAGCGGCGGCGCTAGAAGAATACAGGGAATCGGTGGAGTATGATAACTGTATCAGCATTTCCAAAAATGCCATCAAGGCAAGGCAGCCTATGTATGTTGATACAAAAGGCGGAGAAAAGCAGATCGGCTATGTTATCACCGGGCGGGCGGATTTTGAGGCAGAAAGCTATCGCTATGTTAAACAGTATGTCGATTTATGGGTGGAGATCATAACCGTCACAGACACGGAATTTTGAAGGGGGATTGACTATGGATATTAACGCATTAATGGCAGAGCTGGCCCAGTATATCCGACTACAGGAAGAAGCCGCCGCCACAGTGGAGGCCCTGAAAGACCAGCTAAAAGCCCAGATGCAGGCCGCCGGGGTGGACACCCTGGCGGGCGCGGAACACAAGGCCACCTATAAGGCCGTCACAAGCTCCAGAGTGGACACGACCGCCCTAAAAAGGGAGCTTCCGGACATCGCAGCCCGGTACACAAAAACCACGGAAACCCGCCGTTTTACGTTTGCATAAGGGGGAGAAAAGTATGAAAACGATCAATAAGCACGGCCTGAAAATGCACGGTCTGAAGGCCGCGTCCGGAGAAACACGGAACTATGGCTACTACAGCGGCCATTATATCCAGATCAGCTACGACACCGATACCGGCGACGTCCTGACAGACTATCACTACAGCTTGGGGCAAAACAGCTGGACACGTTACCATGACCCCGCTATCATCACCGTTGCAACTGCCGCCGACCATATGACCATGCAGGAAATTGCCGATGCAATTGCCCGGGCAGTGGAGGGCATCGCATGACTAACGCCGCATTCTGGGCGCTGCTGCTGTCAGTGCTGATTATCGCCGCCATTCCGGCGGGTGCAATGTAGGGGGGTGAGACCGTGACAATCCTGGCTATCATTGCTTTCCCGCTGTTTGTGCTGGCTGAGCTGTTGAAGATCAGCAAATAAGATTCAAGCCGTCCGGGCATTGCCTGGGCGGCTTTCCTTGTCCTCCGGTCCTGGCTCCATGCCTGGGCCGTTCTTCCTTCCCTGCCTATCGTGGCGGGGCTTTTTCTGCTATCCCCTGTGAGGCTTTCAGTGGCTTTCTAATCGGTTTTTATTCCAGCTATATAAATTCACATCTATAGGCGTTTTCAACGCAGACGGCCACGATGCAGCCGCCGCGCAATGCCGCGCGGCATTTTGTGCAGTGCGTGGCGGTTCCCGTGGCCGTCTGCGCCCCGTTTCCGGTTCCTGGTGTGCCGCTGTACCGCTGCAATTTCCACCCCGTGGGCGGTCTGCCCGCCGCCCCTGGTGCTTTCCCCGCCACGATTGGCAAGTGAGAACGGTGCCATCTGTCGCCCACTGTCCGACTGTCCGCGCACTCCCCGCCCGATCAGATTTCCCGTCAGGCTTTTGCGTCAGAGCTGAAAATCCCCGTAAGGCTCCCAGCTCGTGAGCCATAGTCGCAAAGTCGCAGCCGAAAATTCCCGTTTCATAGTCGCAGAACGTCGCCCCGAAAGTCGCAAGACCTCCGGGGCGTTTTCATAGTCGCTATAGTCACTGGGGCAAAGTCTCTGGCATAGTCGTTGATAGTCGCTCAGTCCCCGTTCTCTGCGTCAATGATAGTCGCACCGCTCCCACGAACATCTTCCAGATACTTCTGCCGCAGCTTCTCCGGGTCTGCCCGCTCTCCAAGCGGATTATCCGGCTTTAAGACCACTTCCTGCTGGTCTGTGTAGTTCATATTGTTTTTCATCAAAAAAATTCCGGCAACGGGGTTAATCTTGCCATTTTGCATGAAATCTTCCATCTGAGCGTTGATTAAATCCCGCGCTTTTTTGATGGTGTCACAAATCGGCGCGGCAAGTTTCCTCCCGTCCGGGTGATTATTGCACCATCTCCACATGGTCATTCTGTCCACGCCGAACGCCAATGCGAGTCCGGCGAAGGTCGGCTTCATGTCATTTTCCGCGCACAGGCTGAAATAGTCGAAGCACCGTTTCTGTACCGCCTCCAAACTGTCCATGTCCGGCTTGTCCCATTTCATAATTGTCATGGAGTGGTTGATGTACTTGGTATTGTCTCCCGGTTCCAAGTCGGGGGCCTGATACGGCTTCTTTTTGAGCTTTTCTCCTTCTGCCAAAGTCGTTTCCTCCTTTACTATCTTAGTAGATTTATTATATTCTTCTACATAACACATACACACAAGATATAGAATTATTTATATATACTATACAGGGATAATGCTATTTATAAGACAGGCTCCTGGAATCAAACCGGCATAGGCCAGGGTAATTCTCTGTGGGGCACCAGTCGCCTCTTGCAGGGCAGCGGTCGTACACGCAGAACTCATCATAGCACCAGCTGCAATGGCGCTTGCTGCCAGGGTCTGGCGGTTCCTGAGTTGCCGTTTTCCGGTACTTCTCCACTCGCTCCCTGTTTGGAGCGTATACGCACTTGTTCCACCTGTCAGCCAGGGCCTTGACCTCAGATGTTTCGATTTTCGGCTGTTTCTTTTTGGGTGGCAGTTCTCCACGCTCTCCACTGTCGAAGACGCAGTTATCTGGGCCGTACGGCGCTGAGGAATCTTTCCGTTTCGCTTTTTCTCCCAGCTCAAAGCCACGGGATACAGCGAACTCCACGAAGGACCACACGTCCTCCTCCCACTCCGGAACGCAGTTGTAGCGGACCATGCGGTTCCACCGGTCCCACAGGTAAAACGCCTCTTCATCCGTCAGTTCATCCTGGTAATTATTGATGATTTTCTCGACAATTTTTATCATTTTCGGTACTCCCTCCTTGTTTGGTGATAATGCCCGCCCACATACCGCCGGTTCCAGCGGGTGGCCTCGTATCGGGCTGTATCGATGCGCTCTTTCTCTGCTTTCCCGGCGGCGTAGCGCTCGCAGTGGGCGCTACAGGCCGGGTAGCGATCCGGGCAGCCCTTGCAGCAGAGGAAGCAGTCACGGGAGGTTTTGGGTGGCCTGGGCATTAGTACCACCCCCTTCTGCTTCTTCCAGGCGTTTCAGCCAGCGCTCTGCCTTCCTCTGCGCAACACGGCCCTGGGACAACATATGCTCCCTTTTGTTGTATCCCAGGAGATCCACCAAAAGGGACACATCGGCAATCTCTTCGTCCATGTTCGCCACGCATTCCTCTACGCTCATCGGCGTGGGGTTGGTGCCCTCCATAGCCCGCTTGAGCTTTAAGGCCGCCTGGGCCAGCTCAGAGGCCTCCTCCGCCAGCTGACACAGCAGGTCCGGGGTGGTGAGGTAGTCGTTAATTTTTTCATCTTTGGGCTTCTCCTTCCTCCGGCGGCGATGGGAGTAGGTGCATTCCCATTGGTGAAAGCCTTGTATCCTCATACTGTGCAAGACGAGTATAGAGTTTTGGCACTATGCAGCCATTTCGGCACCCACCCGGCTTATTGCTAGGGCGCATACAATAGTTATCCTGCCCGCAGCATTCCCACGGATCAAGATTTTGCCAGTGTTCATCCGTCAATCGTTTCATCGTTTTCCTCCTCTAAATCCATTTTGCTACCGCAGCTGGGGTAGTAATTAAATTTGTGCCTTGCGGTATGTTTGCCGCATAGTGAGCATTCCATCATTGTGGTGCTGTATCTCTTCCACCGTCCATGCCGCACCGGCTCCACATCGGCGGCGGGGGCATCCATCACCTCGCTTAGCATGTCATCCACCCAACACGCACGGCACTTCATGCCATTACTGTCTTTCCCTTGCTCTTTGCAAGGGGCACAATACCGCCCCTCACAATCGGCTATAAACGCTGGCCTACTTATGCAATCAACCACAGTTATCCCCCCATAAACATTTTAGCACCGCAGTTAGGGCAGCGGGGCGGTGTCCAATCACTCCAAATATCTGCGTCTAAATCCTTAAATTTATCTTCTCCACATACTGGGCAGATTTGGTTTCCGGGTTCCCACCGCCCGTATCTTACCGGCTCCACGTCGGCGGCGGGGATGCGCATCAACAGTGTTTTAACCCTCTGGGGTGTCCAGGTGGAATTTTTCCGGGTGCAATACTCAAAGTCTTCAATCGCCGCCTCCCGGCTAATGTAATCACTCATTGCAATTCCTCCACATAGCACCAGCTTTGCGGTGCTTTAGTAATTGCCACCTGAACCATGCAATTTTCATCATAGATACAGGCTGTGCTTTCGTACCCGCTTTTGTTGCATGATTTGCATTTTTTCCAAGTGTGAAATTCTGCCAGCTCCTTCGGCTTGTCATAGCCCACCAAATCGGAGATGTGCCACCCGTACAATCCGTTTGCGCCGCCTGCATATTTTCGTATTTCCGCAGCAGACAAGCACGTTTGCAAAACATCATCCTCGTTCAGCCAAAACCGGCTATTTGAAAAAAGATTCGTCACTTTGTTGCAGGTAAACTCCCCAACAACCTTCCCGTGCTTTCCACGCATTCCCATTGCAACGCCGCTATTTGTGCAGTAGATATAGCACTTAAACGGCGTTTTCATATTTGGACGGTTCTTTCTGACTTCCAGCGTCTTTTCACCGCTCAGAATCTTCTCCACCCACTCCGGGCGGATGCTGATAAGTACCGCTTTATTCATGCTCAGCCCTCCGTGGGGTCATTCAGCTCCATCAGTTTTCGCAATTCCTGGTCTGTCCGATTGATCTGCTTGAGCAAGGCCAGAGCCTGAGTATTAACTGCATCTGGGATATCTCCCCATGATTTGCCCTCAAATGGGGCGATTAGAGCATTGTACTCCAAAGTCAGATCGTAGGCCTTTGAGGATAGTTTCTGGGCCTGATTCAGGCGGGACTGCTCCTTCTTGTATTCCAGATCGGCAAGGATGTAGTCTAAGTCGGGCCACCGCATATGGGCTTGCATTGCCTTGATGATCCATATAAGATCCGCCTTGCTGTATTTTTGCAGCGCCTCATCAGTCTTTGATCTTGACATCCGGTACCTCCGTCCAAAAATGTACCATAAACCCTTCTGGCAGCAGCATATCGTACAAGATCCACCCATAGTCACTCCAGCGCATTTTCTCAATTTTTACGGTACCATCGTCACCGGGGAAATTATAGGCGGCGACATAAGTTCCCGCAGCTTCCGGGGTCCCGGAATTCCAAGTCCCCGCAGTCGCTGGTACATCTCGCCCCAGCAGATAGTCCGTGCTGCACCCCAGCACCTCCGCAACCGCAATCAGATGCTGAAAATTGTCGATGCCGCCGAAGCCATACGGCAGCTGGCTGATCTTGGCCTTGTCCTCCGGGTGCCCGAGGTAGGCGTCCCGGTATGGGCCCATATCGTACAGATCGGCAGCCTTGACCAGATCCGGGTAACTCATGCCGGCGGCTTTCCGGGCATCCTCAAAATGCGCCCACAGGTCCCGACAAATCGCAGCCCTTTCCGCGGCGGCGTCCTTTTCGGCCTGTTTCTTGGCGGCCTCATCCCGCTTGATCTTGTCTTTCCGGGCCTTGATGTCCTTGGCCAGCCGGGGACAGACATATTTGCAGTCCAGCAGCTTATAGCAGCTGGCGCAGCATCCGGAGCACTTGACCTCCCAGGTGTCGCTTTTGACGATCCACATCCGCATATTTTCCAGGTTGTCGCAGACACCGGAGCCGGTCTTGTCGCAGCAGATGCCGCCCAGAGCCGCAAGGGCTTCCCCACGCTGGGAGACACCGTACTGGCCCAGCGTTCCGCGCCGCCGCTCCGGGGTCCAAGAGAAAATATACTGCTGGGTCTCCGCCGGGAGTTTGGACAGCTCGTAGGCCTGGGACTCGCCGATGTCGTTGGATTTCCAGAGGGCCGCCCAGTCCGGGATGAGCTTGTCGCGGATTACCTTGAGCCTGGCCAGCTTGGTCTTGCTGGCTCCCACGGCCTCGGCCACATGGTCACGCATCCGGCCGGGAAAATCGTAGCCCTCATTTTTGAGCTCATAGAGGAGCTTTTCCACCTGCTGGGCCTGCTCACTCATTTCCGCCGAGGTCAGCTGCCGAGTGTTGGCGTTGGCGTAGATCAGCCGGAGCTGCTGCAGAGCAGGGGAGGCGCTGTCCGTCTCAATGATGCAGGGCACCTCCCGCCATGCCTCGGGGTTGTCCTCCGCCAGCTTCCGGCAGGCAGCCATCCGCCGGTGACCGGAGACGATGGTGTAGCGTCCCGGCTCCTGTCCGGCCCGCACCCGGATGGGCTGCTGCAAGCCGGCAACGCTGATGTTGTCCGCCAGAGCGTCGATGCCTGTCAGCTCGTAAAAATTCCCGGCGTCACTGTCCAGGTTATCAATGGGCAGGTAGGTGATCTGCTCCCGACCGGTGTCCGGATTGGACACATTTTTAAGCACGTCCCCCAGGTTAAAGGCCATAGCTCTTGCCCTCCTCCACATACGCCGCCGCGAACCGGCGGTAGTCTAACCCGGCCCCGCTCCGGGGGCTGGAAATACACAGCGGCTGCTGTGTGAATGTCATCTTGTCCACCGGACGGCTGTACCGGATGTGCGGATAGATCCGCAGGCCCGCCTTTTGGAGCTGGGCCTCGCTCTCCGCCATCAGATCGTCCTTGTACCACATGGTGGGCAGCACTCCGGCGATTTGGAGTTTTGGGTTGAGCTGCCGCATGTTGCTGATCTGCCGCATCATGTTGCCCATGCCCTGCAGGGTAAACGCGTCCATTTTGATGGGTAGGACCACATCGTCCGCCGCGATCAGGGCCGCCGCCGAGGCCGCGTTGAATGCCGGCGGGCAATCAATCAGGACCACGTCGTACATTCCCCGCACCGTTTAGACCAGCTTTTTAAGCACCGCCGCGTCAGCCGTGCCGTTTTCCGCCTTGGTCAGGTCCAGATCCATCAGACTGTCGTCCGCTGCCAGCAGGTCGACGGTGTCCGTGGCCTGGATCTGATGGGCGGCGTAGACACCCGGGTCCTTGTCGCCGGAAGCCTCCCGCAGCACCCTGGCAATGTTGCCCTTTTCCGGGTTCCCGCCGAAAAATGCCGTGGTGTTGCACTGGCAGTCCGCATCGATCAGCAGCACCCGCTTGCCGTAGTCCCGGGCCAGGATGGCCCCCAGATTGATGACGGTGGTAGACTTAGCCACCCCGCCCTTAAGATTGCATATCGCCGTCACTCTCAAAGTCTTCGCGCTCCTTTTTGTCTTTTATTTTCCCTCGGCGGCCTTGAGCGCCGCCGTAAGAGTCTCGTTTTGGTGCCGCAGCTGTCGGATGGTCTCCGAGGCGGCCCGCAAAATCGCGCATCCGCTGATCCCGCAGTTGTTGGTATACTCGCAGCCCAGACAGGGGAGACTCCCGGTCTCCACCGCCAGCGTCCGCAGGGCCTTATAGAGCTCGTTGTAGGTCAAAATGGCACCTCCGTATCCATGGGCAGTTGCTGATAGTCTTCCTTTGCGGCCACCGGCGTGGGAAGGGGCTTTTTACGGGCGTGCTTAAATTTATCAAGCTCCGCCTGCGCCTCCTGACTCAGAGCCTTGGAGAATGTCTGATGGTCGCCGTCAAAGGCCAGCCGGGCCTGGAAGCAGGTGCCCTCTTTGTTTTTGCGGACCCAAAGCTCCCGGTCTGTGCTGTCCTTAGCCTCGTTAAGCATCATGACGATATCCGCATCCTGCTCGATCTGGCCGGACTCCCGCAGACTGTCCATGTCCGGAGCCCGGGAGCCTTTTTTGTCTTCCGGCCGGGACAGCTGGCTCAGGGCCACCACCGTCACGCCCAGACTCTGGGCCATGGTGTGCAGGCCGATGGAAATACCCGTGACCTCCTCGGTACGGCTGCCGCCTCTGCCGATGATCAGCTGCAAGTAGTCCACGATAATCAGCTGGTAGCCGTGCATCATGGTCACCGCCCGGATGTCGGCCACCGTCATGCCCGCCGCCGGAATGATCTCCACCGCCGTCTCGGCCAGCGACCCGGCGATCTGGCACAGGTGCTCGGAGTCAGCGGCCCCGATGGTCCGGCGCTTGATGTCCCGCATGGAGATCTGCGCCGCGGAAGCCACAAAACGGTCTGTGATCTTGTCCTCGTTGGTTTCCAGCGAGAAAAAGCCGACCTTGTACCGCTTGGCCCAGTGTCTGGCGCACTGCAGCGTCCAGGCGGTCTTGCCGGAGGATGGGCGCCCGCCGAAAACGATAAAATCACCCGACTCGGCATAGAGCCGGTAATCCAGCTCCTGGATGGGCCAGCTGAGATACTCGGCCTTGGTGGCCTGTCGCTGGTAAAACCGTTGGAGCAGCTCGCCCATGGTGTAGACTCTGACGCCGGGCCGGTCTACTGTGGCGCCGTTGGCCTGGGCCATCAGCGCCTGCAGCTTGTCCAGATCCGTCTCGGCGGCCATCTGCTTTCCCAGCTCCCGGAGCTGGGCGGCCCGGGACTGATCCCGGGTCAGCTTGAGGTAATAGCCCACGTTCGCGGCGGTGGGCGTGATCTCCATCAGCTGGGCCAGAAACTGGTGGTAATCCTGCCCCAGCTTCCCGGCCACGGCCACCGGGTCCACCGGCTGACCGGCCAGAAACAGATCCCGGATGACCTTGTACACCGTCCGGCAGGCGCCCTCAAAATCAGACTCCCGGGTCTCCTGCAGCACCTGGGGCACGACCTCCGGGGAGATCAGCACGGAGCCCAGGACGCTGTACTGTGCGTCCAGCCACTTGTCGCCCGTCATAGCCAGTCTCCTTCCCGGCGGTCAGCTGCAGGCGGGGCCTCCGCTGCCTGACCGCCCCAGTCGTCCTCCCACATGTGTTTGTTGAGCCATGTGGAGGCGTGGGGCACGCCGATGCCCCGTTTCCAATCGTCACTCCGGCTTTGCTGCATTAGGGCCTTGCCCATCAGCGTGGCCTTGCCGTCATCTGGGCCGATCCGGTCCCAGGCTTTGATTGCATCCTGACGGTTCCCGGGGTTGACCCCATGGGGACAGATGGATTTGTAAAATTTCCAAAACCCCTCGAAGCGCTCCGGCAGGGTGTCGGCCTGGGGCTTGTACTCGCCCCGCCGCCTCTTCGGCTTGTCACTGCCGCCCGTGCCCCCTTGGGGGGGCTTAGGGGGGTTATGTATATTATTATTCTTTATATACAGTGGAAAAGATTTTCCACTGGCCACTGGAAAATCTTTTCCACTGGACTGCGCACCTTTTTCCGCCTGCAGGTCGTTCAAAATTTTCGCCGCAAAAGCGGAGGCCAGATAGATATTTCTGCCCGACACCTGTCCGGTGTCGGGGTCTCGGAGTACCTCCGTGTGGATGTACCCGCCGGATTCCAGGGCCTTGAGCAGTCCCCGGATGGTCCGGTCTGTAAAACCGTAGGGTGCCGCCAGATAGGTGTCCTGGGCGGTGCACACGCCGGTCGCGTTACTTAATGCGGAGATTTCTCCATAGATCAGTTTTGCGTTGGCCGGGAGCTGGTCGTCGTACCGCACATCGGCGGGGATGACGGCGTAGTACCCCGGCTTTGGTCTCTCGGCCATTAGCCCTTCGCCCCTTTCCTTTCGCGGGCCGTCTGTCCGGCCTGTCAAGCGTAACTGGCTTCCGCTTTGCCACCGCGTTCTGCCCCTGCGGGGGTGCATCGTCTCTCCGATCCGTCACAAGCGCTGCCTGTCTCGCCGGGCCTTGTTGCCCGCGTCCGGTTTTCCGGCCGGCAAACATGGCGGGGATCGTGCCATGGCATTTCTCACCCGGCGCAAATTGGCCGGTCGCCCCTGGTAGCGGGATTCCGCCCGCCGCGGCCCCGTCTTTCCGGGGTGCCAACAAGACAAGATTTAGGAGGTCTGGGGCGTATGCGGCCCCTGGAGCGCAGACCGGGCAACGATCCCGGCCTCCCAGACTGTGCTGCCTGGGTGTGTCCCTTGCACTCTGCGCGTATGGATGGGCTGGTCCGCCCTGGTACGCCCACCGGCTCCCGGCATCTATTGGAGGATCGGGGAGGGCGGAATCGGACCGTCCTTCTGGAGGCACGGGAGAATCCCTCCGCGCCGCCGGTGAAATGTCCCAAAGACCGGCATGTCCTGGCCCCCGATATGCGCCCCCGGGCCGCACTACGGACCCGGAGGCTATGAACTTTGTCCCCCGGCGATTCTAACGGGGTTTGGGCTGCCGCTGATCAAAGCTCAACGGCGCAGAAGCTCATTGTTTGCTCTGCTCGCCTTTGGCGAGCTCCTGGGTCTCCAGCTCCCGGAGCTCCTTGTACATCATGGGCTCCACGATGTCGGCAATCTCCAGCAGGACGTACCCCGGGAAGGCCGTGCGGCCCGCCTTGATGCCGTCCAGAAACGCGGCCAGCTGGCCCAGCTGGTACATTGTTACCATGCTGATCTCCTCCTCACTGTTGCCCCTTCTGTGCGGCCGCCTCTTTGATCTTGGCCCACATCTGGGGGTTGTCCTCCTTCACCCGGCAGATAAACTGTGCCGTCTGCCGGGCGAAGTTTAACCGTACGCTTTCGGGCAGCTGGGAAAAATAGTCCTGCCCTGGATTTGCCTGTGCCATAAGTACCTCCTTATATTCCCCGGCGGGCCTTAGCCCGCCTGTTTCTCCTGCTTCTCGGTGCTGGGCTTCTCCATGGCCCGGAGGTTGTACCCCGTCTGGATTGCAAGCAGCATCATTTTCATGGTTTCAGCGTTGACTTCCAGGCCGTGCTGGATCAGCGTTGCTCCCTCTGTAAGGACGTCCATGTACTCACCTCGCTCGTTTGTTGTGATACAAATATAACACGCAAAAAGTTGTATGTCAAGATGCAAATGCAAAAAATATAAAAATTTTTTGTTGACATACAAAAAGCAACGTGGTATTATCTCGATGTAAGGAGGTGATACCGATGGAAATAAGTGATCGCATCCGCCTCATCCGAGAGTCTGCGGGGCTAACGAGGGCACAGTTTGCGGAGCGGCTGGGCATCTCGGCATCGGAGGTCACAAATGTCGAGTTCGCAAAGATCAAAAACATGGCATCTAAAGAGAGCCTATTCCGGAGCATCGCATCAGAGTTTGACGTCTCTCTGGATTGGATCAAAACTGGAGAGGGAGACATGTACGGGGCAACGCCCAGAGATGATGTTGCTATGGCTTTTGGCTCGCTGCTGGCCATGCACGATCCTGTGGTGGACGGATTTATTGAGTTTTTCCGGAGTCGGACCCCAGAACAGCGGCGGGATCTTGTAGAGCAGCTTCGGGAGCTGGTGGCCTTGATTGACAAGCACTCCACAGAGAGCGAGGGCTGAGCTTAATGCTCGGCCCCCGTTTTTTTTCCTTGCCAAACGTTGGAAAATTTTGTATACTGGGCCTATTACAAGACAGAGAGGATGGTCCATGTGTCAAAACAAAAACAATCTACCGGCTCCGGGGGCGGGGGCTGGGTGCTGCTTCTGGTGGTGCTGGCCGTTGTCGCACTCTTCGCCCGGGTTTTTGACGTCCCTGTGTGGCTTGCAATCTTGGTTGTCCTGCTGATCCCGTGCCTCGTTTGGGCGGTCCACGCCTGGCGGAAGCGCAGGGCAAAGGCGGCAGCCGCAGAGGCCGAGCATGCAGCTGCCGCCGAGCGGGAGAAACAATATGAGGCCGCACGGCGGGCAGCGGCCCAGCGGAAGGAACGGGAAGAGCAGCGCTTCCGGGATGCCCTGGAGGGGCTGGAGCTGGCAAAGGTCACCATTGACCGGGCTCCTGATATGCAGCCGCTGCCTCTGTCCGACATACCGGAGATACGCTATGCCAATATCCCGGCGTCGTTTAACCGGGACACGCTGCCCGCGTTTGTGGTCATCGATACGGAGACCACAGGCCTGTCCGCCAACTGTGACGGCATCATCGAGCTGTCCGCTATCCGCTTTGAGGAGTTTCGGCCTGTGGCTGGCTGGACAACTCTGATCAACCCCGGCCAGCGCATCCCGGCCGAGGCCAGCGCCGTGAACAACATCACCGACGCAATGGTTAGTGGGGCCCCCACCATCGCTCAGGTCGCCCAGTCCTTTGCCGATTTCTGCGGCACGGCGCCCATCGTCGGCTACAACCTGCCCTTTGATCTCAAATTTTTGTATGCCTCCGGCATCGACCTGACCGCCAAACGCCGCAAATATTATGATGTGCTGGCCATCGCCCGGAAGTATTTTAAGGGCGATTTGTCCCTCACCAGCTACAAGCTGGGCTATGTAGCTACCCAGTGCGGGCTTGTCCCCGTGGATGCCCACCGCAGCCTCTCGGATTGCCTGACCACCGGCCTGCTGCTGGACAGACTGATCAGCATAATGTAATGTGTCCAATTTGGGCACAATTCAAAGCCCCCGCCGACCATCGGCGGGGGCTTGTTGCACTTACTGGGCTATCTGATCGGCCGCCCCACCGTCAGACAGCGGCGGGGTGCAGGCCATGGGCGGCGGCGGGCAGAATGCGGAGAGATACCCGGAGATGATATAGTAGATCTCCCGCAGCTGCCGGGCGTCTGCCCGGCGCAGCAAAGTGATGATGCGTCGAGTCCAGTCGTTTCTTGTCGTTTTTTGCGTCCCTATTGTCATAATTGCTGCGCCTCCTGTAAGATTTTTGTGAATTTTGCGCCTTGCACATCTGCGTCCCAGGCGTTAAAATAATCCTACAAGACAGGTCGGCCTTTGTACAGCGCCGGATTTTCCAAACGCGAGCATATCCGGCATTTTTCGGGGCCAGATTTTCCGGAGGCGGAAATTATGACAAAATGACCATCCAGCAGAGCACCGCGCCCCAGGCCCTCCGCCGCGCGAAAGACGCGGCAGGGGAGACCAACCGATCCCTGGCGGAAAAGTCCGGGGTACCGGAGCACACTGTCGCTAAAATCCTATCCGGCGCGACCAGCAGTCCCACCTATGACCAGGTGGCCGCCATGGCATCCGTGCTGGATCTGGACCTCAATACCCTCGACCACGCCCAGCCTGCGGACACCGGCGAGACCGTCACCCAGGCCCATCTGGACGGCGCCAACCAGATCATAGCTCTGTACAAGGAGCGCCTCGCCGTCTACGAGCGCGGCGTCCGGCAGCGCAATGTCATCATCTGCGCCCTTCTGGGCCTGCTGTCCGTCTTCGCCTCGGCCTTTGTGATCTACATCATCATGGACGCCCGCAACCCCAACTACGGCTTTATCCGCCCAGGCTCCCCGGCTGGTCTTTGGCTGTGTCTCCTGTGCATCCTCGTCGCCATCCTCCTCCTCGGCACCCTGACCGCCGCCCTCGCCATCACCATCCGCCGCACCCGTGGCACCCCCTGACCAAAAATCCGCACGTCTCCCGTGCGGATTTTTTTGAAAAAAATGTTGATCTCCCTATTGACATACCACGGAATCCGTGGTATAATAAAGACACTTAAGAGAGATACCCAAACAAAACAAAAAGGAGATCACAAACATGGAAATGACTGTTGAAAAAGCTGTTGAACTGGCTACCGCTAACCTCTATGGGAACATCTACATTAACGCCGGAATCGATCGCCGTGTCGCCACGAAACGGTGGGAGAAGGGTGATGCAATCCGGACCTATATCTCCATTTGCTGCTACACCTTAAACGGCCGATACAAGGGCGCTTATAAATGCGGATACGTCGACGAGGTCTCCGGGAAATATGTGGTGACCCGATACGATGACATTGACCTGACCACGGGCGAAAAGCCAGAACTTAATTGACCTAAAAGCTGACCTACCGGCTCCACGGGGAGAAAGGGAAAATCATGGAAAAATCTGAAATTATCACTCTTGCCGAGAAAATCCGCAGCTCCGAGACCTGGGAGGACGAAGATCTGAAAGCCCTATGCGAGGCCGCCGATATGCTCGATGCCTACAACGCCGCAGACGGTGACACTTTTGAAGCCGTCGTTTTTGCAGCAGCCGAGAAACTCGGCGTCGAGATCACCTAAATCTATTAACTATAAAGGAGGATAAAACCATGGACACCATCAAAATTTTTGAGAATTACGGCTGCCTGGGCGCTGAGAAGCACAGCGTATACACCGCAGAGAACCCCCACACAACAGCAACCGAATGGGACGAAATGACCGTCGCTGTCCCTGATGGCTGGGATGCCTGGAAGAACGACACCGGCGAAACCATCGTTACCGCCCCATGGGGCTGGAGCTACAGCCTTAACGAGATCCTCGCCGGAGACAAAGAGCCTGTATTTTGGGCTATTGATGACCAAGACAATCAGCGCTCCGTGGTACTTAAGATCGTCGATATCCACCGCTGACGGGAGGGATGCCCGCTAATGGATGCTACATTTCTTGCCGTCTCCCGCCTCTGGGAGCACGGCGAATCCCAGCAGACTATCGCCCGCCGCCTGAATCTCAGCGCGGGCAAGGTCCGCAAAATCCTCGTTACCCTAGGAGCCTATGAGACCGATATCACCCGGCTGTACCGCTCCGGCATGACCCCGGAGGCTATCGCCCAGAAAACAGGCAAAAGTCTCCAGGCCGTCAATACCCACATACCCTACGACAAGGGTATGTATGGCGCGGAATACCCGACTAAAAACGCATTGAAAGTCCGTAAAACCAGAGAAAAGCAAAAGGGAGGAAATAAAAATGACTGACACACAATTTGCCGCCTGCGTCCGGGAGTGCGCAGCTTATGACGATCTGGACGCTTACGTCTCCGATATGTCGCTGTCCACCATCTGGGGCGATAACGATACCCCCGAGGCAACTGCCCGCTTTGGACTGCGCAGCATCTACACCGCTGTCAACCGCACCCCGAAGGAAATCGTCGCCGCCTCCGGCCTCTCCCAGGCTGCCTTTGCCGAGCGTTACTGCATCCCAAAGCGCACTGTCGAGGACTGGTGCCGCGGTGTCGCAAAATGCCCGCTGTACACCCGGCTGCTGTTGCAGCGAGCCGAAGGACTGCTGCAGGTATGACCGATTGTGTCCAATTTGGACACGATCAGGAAGGAGCAAGTAATGCCAAACGCTGTGATCTATGCCCGCTACTCATCTCACGCCCAGCGGGATGCCTCCATCGACCAGCAGCTGTCTGTCTGCCGGGCCTTCGCCCAGCGCGGCGGCATTGACGTAGTGGACGTTTACACGGACCGGGCCCTGACCGGCACCAACGACAACCGCCCCGGTTTTCGCCGGATGCTGGCCGACGCCGCAAAGGGCGGCTGGAATTATGTGATTGTCTACGCGCTGGACCGCTTTTCCCGGGACCGCTACGACGCGGCCACCAGCAAGCACAAGCTCAAGCAGGCCGGGGTCAAGCTGCTCTCGGCGACGGAGCCCATCGCCGAGACGCCGGCGGGCATCCTGATGGAGTCTATGCTGGAGGGTTATGCAGAGTATTACTCCCGGGAGTTGGCCGCCAAAGTCCGCCGCGGTCAGATGGACAATGCCAAAAAGTGCATGGTCAACGGATCTCTGCCGCTGGGATATTGCAAGGGGCCGGATGGCCGCTATGCCGTGGAGCCCACGGAGGCAGCTGTCGTCCAGGAGATCTTCCGCCGCGTCGGTGCAGGGGAGCCTCTGGCCAATATCATCGATGACCTCAACGATCGGGGCCTCCGCAGCAAAAAGGGGCAGCCCTGGAATAAGTCATCCTTTAACCGGATGCTTGCCAATGAGCGCTATACCGGCATCTACATCTACCAGGATATCCGTATCCCCGGAGGCATCCCCGCGATTGTCACACAGGCCGAGTTTGACGCCGTCCAGAGGGCCGCCATCAGCAAAAAAAATCCCCGCCGCGCGGTTATGCCTGACGCCCCCATGTCTCGCCGCCGTCAGGATGGCGTCTACCTGCTGACCGGCAAGCTCTTTTGCGGTGACTGCGGCAGCCCTCTGATCGGCGTCTCCGGGACGGCCAGAAATCAGAGCCTGCACCACTACTATGCCTGCAAGGGCCGGATCTCAAAAACTTCCCCCGGCTGCGGGCTGAAAAATATCCGCCGGGAAGACATAGAGTACGAGATCGCCGCCGCCATCAAGCAGACTATGCTCACCCCGGAGACAATCCAGGCCATCGCCCAGGCTACCTACGACTACCAGTGCGAGGCCTACGCCAACCCGGACCTAACGCTGCTGGAGGATCAGCTGCAGGAGACCAACCGCGCCCTGAAAAATCTTATGAGCGCCATCGAGCAGGGCCTTTTTACCCCCACCACCCGGGATCGGCTCCTGGAGCTGGAGCTGCAAAAAGACAACCTTACCGCCCGCCTCGCCGTGGCAAAATCCCGCGCCGCCGATCTGCCGACCCGGGAGGAAATCATTGCGGCCCTGGACTACTACGCCAACGGAGACCTGACCGATCCGCTGTACCAGGAGGCCCTGATTGACACTTTTCTGGTCCGCGCCTATGTCCACTCCGACCACTACGACATCTATTTCTCCCCGGACGCCAAAACCAAGACGGAGTTCCCTATCGGCTTCACGGACGCAACAAAGCCGGTCTTTGCGTTGCTAAACGGTTCGCATAGACTCCCCGAGGGCCCACCAACGAACGTTATACGAACCTCCCCCACGGAGGTCGTATGTATCGCCGGTCTATACCGGTTCACGGTCAGCAGGCCCTCCCGATAAAAACGGGAGGGCCTGCCCTTATTACTTGCGGTACAATCCCTGCATAATGCCGACATCGGCAGCAGCGTCCAGATTGCGGCAGTGCAGGTGCTCGACAACGGCCTGGATCTTGCCATCGTCGTCACGGCCGGCGTTGCGCTCCTGGTCCAGGAGCCGGAAGGCCATGGCCTGCAGTCTGGCCATGTGATCCATTTCCTCGCCCGAGAGCTTAAAATATAGATCCGCCAACTCCCGGTTGGTGCACTTGTATTGGTTGGCCAGGAGAGCGTACTTTTGGGCGTCATGGATCTCATCCCAGCAGAGATCCATGAGCTTGCCGGGGGCGCCCATCATGCCTCCTTAAGCAGGTTGACCGTGATGCTGGATACCGTGGCCGCTGCGCTGTCATCAGTCCAGGCGTAGATATCGACCGGCAGCGTCACGCTGTTACAATTGCAGCTGTCGGGGACGACCAAATAGACAAGGTTGTCCAGAGTGATCTCCGTGCTGCCGACGACGGCAGGCCGAGACTTTCGGGCTGCCGCAATGGGCACGCCGCTATAGTACGCCTGCAGGTTGACTGTGCCCGCCGTGGTAACGGCGAGGATTGCCTGCGCCGTGATCCGATAGAGACCGGTCCGGCTTACGCCCAAATTGTTCCCACGGTCCACAATGGACTGGCCGGACGGCAGACCGGCAGAAGCGCCCATGTTAAGCGGTGCCGGTGTGGCAGTCAAAGCCTGAGTGGTGTAGTTATATTTTTGTGCCGCGGATTTGCGGCCGCAATTACATGCCATAAGATACTCCTTTCATTCAAAACGCCCCCGCAGCGCTTGCCGCGGGGGCTACGCTGTTATAGCGTGGTGGGGGATTTACGCGGCGCCGCAGCAGCCGCAGAAGGGACTGGGGCCAGCGGTATAGGTGTAGCCGTTGGGATAACGGACAATCCCATACATCCGGTTATCCATCTCCAGCGAGGCAATGCGAGCGGACTGCTCCGCAATGCGCTGCTCCAGCTGGGACTTTTCCAGGGCCGCAAACTTGGCATCGATATTGGCGTTGACGCTGTCAATGGCCCGCTGGGTCTTGCAGCAGCAGTCTGCCAGCTGGGCCTGGATGCCGTTGCCGGTCTGCATGATGGCCATGTTGGTGCCATTCTGGGCCAGCGCCATCTCCTTGCCCAGCTGCCCAATGTTGCCCTGCATCTCGTAGCCGAGGTTGCAGATGCCGTTGCCGATGTTGGTCAGGCGGTCGTTGATCTGGCCAAACTGCTGGCCGTACAGGATCTCCTGCTGGGTCGCAGCGGTGGCGTGCTGGCCATAATCGCCCTGGTTGCCCGAGCCACCCCGGAGCATCACCAAAAACAGGAACAGAATCACCACCATCAGCAGTCCTCCGCCGCCGAAGGTCCCGTTGTTGTCGCCCATGATGGCCTTGAGATCAGACAAACTATAGTCCATAAAATTCTCCTTCCAAAAAAATTATAAATAAACCGTGCGCGCCCGGATTATTTCAGAAATCTGAGAACGAATTTCGCGTTTTCTTTGAGCTCCTGGAACTGCTCCCGCGTCATCTGCCCGGAGGACAGCAGCTTGGCGATTTCCGCCTCCGCCTTTTCCGGCGTCATAGTCTGGGCAAATAGCCGGAATTGCGTCACCAGCCCCATAATGTCCCCCAGCCCGCCGAAGCCGCCCTTAGACGGGCTCGGCTGGGATGGCTGCGGACTCAAAACGTCCATTAACGGGTTGCGCCCCATTGACCATCGCCTCCAATCTGCTCAGTCTGTCCTCAATGCTGGCCTGCCGCTGGCTCTCCGCTGCGGCGGGGTCCCAGGACTCAAAGCGGAAATACCTGGTTGTCACAATGCCCATCTGATCGGCCATCCGCACCGCAAAGACATTGGCGTTTTGGGCCATGATCCAGGCGGTCTGTCCGGCTTGGACGGTCACCTGATCGATGTCCTGGATGTTGGGCACGCGGATCCAGTCCACATTGGACTGCTGCCGGGGCTGAGGCGGTTGGTATCCACCCATCTGGCCGTAGCCGTAACCCGGCTGGGGCTGTCCCCATTGATTTGGCTGCCATACTGCCATGGTCATCCCTCCTTTGTGCTATCATTATAGCACAAAAAATGACGGCTAAACTGCCGTTTAGCCGTCACGAAAGCGACACTATTGCGCCATGGTCCAGGTGTCGGCGGCCCGCCCCCGCCGAGGGGGCAAGCCCGAAGAGCTGGGCTGGACATGGTCATACTTGGATTTCAGCCGGCGGATGCGCCGGTCAACGCTGCGCTCACTGAGCCCCAGGTGCTCCGCCTGCTGGCTCCGGCTCATGCCGCCGATCCGGCTGCGCAAGAGCCATTGATCCTCCTCGGACAGCAGCGCCCGCCGGATAAATTCGTCCAGGATCTGCTGATCCCACGGCACCTGCTGCGCCATGGCTCAGCCCTCGGGCGTGATGTCGCCTTTGTCGATCCACTGCACAAAGACCTGATGCAGGCCGGTGGATGCCAGGCCGGAGACAACTCCGCCCAGGATCACCTCCGGCGTGATCGTCGGCCAGTTGATCCACACGGCCAGGGCCACGCCCAGCACGGCGACGATGACGGGGATCCATCGATTGTCCGCGCTGGTCATATGCTTGATCAGATAGCCCACCACCAGGCACAGGCCGACGATGACGGGGACGATGTAATTGGTCAAAAACTCCATGGTTTTTCCTCCTTAATTTGGTTTGTGAAATTCTTCCAGGTCCTCAATGCGGTGGTTGATGACTTTGATCTGCTCCTCCACCACCGGCATCCGTTTGGCAAAATTGTTGTGTTCCCTGACTTCCCGGGTCAGCTCATCGACCCGGGTCTCCATGACCGCCTGGGTTTTGTTGTTGGAGATCATGACGCCGACCAGCGTCAGCCCGCCGGTCAGTACGGCGGAGATAATAGATGCGATAATCGTGTCCACGGCTGCCTCCTTAAAGCGTAATGCCCTCAATCTCAGCTCGGATTTTCAGGCAGCGTATGTAGTTGCCCATGTGCTTCTTCTGCTCTTTCAGCAGATCAAGAGGGCAATTAGCGGTGAACGGCAGCGTTCCGGCCTCATACTTTACGGTCATTGCATCCAGTTTGTCGTACCGGATTTTAACCTGCTGATACTCGGCCTTGAATCGCTCCTTGTAGTCCCGGCTTGTCATTCCATCAATGGTATCTTTCAGTTCGGTCATGATTTTCTCCCCCTAAATTTTGGTCAGATATTTCCGATGCACGTTGCCCGTAATGGCCCCGCTCTTGTAGATGCTCACGGTCACGCGGTCACCCACAATCGCCCGGACATACAGCTTTTTGCTGTACACCCAGCTTACAAACTCCCGGTTCCGCCCATACACAGGTGCACCACCCTGCATGGTCACAAGGTCACCGACTGCCAGCGTGTCCGCCGCGGGCTTGTCTTCGGCCGGCTGATCTTCGGCGGCCTTGGTCCCACGGATGTCCGCCAGAACCGCCAGAATCCGGTCTCCGTACCCCTTGGCCGTGGCCCAGCCCTTGCCCTGAGGGTTTTCCTGCTGGCCGAGCCACTCCACATAGGGGGCAGAGCCACGGGAGACCAGATAAAATCTGGGGTCAACGCATTCCTTCGCCAAAGGCTCACTGTTGGCGTATGCCTTGAGATGCTGGATCTGCGCCCGGATGCCCAGCTGCGGCGAGGCAAAACTCTCACCCTTGGCAAAGGTGGAGGTAACTCCCATCATGGCGAAATTATTCTGGGCCAGAGTCACGGCACAGGTCTCGGAAGGGAACGCAAAATGTCCCGTCTCGATGCAGCTCTGCGCAAAAGCAATATCTCCGGCAATGCCCTCGGTCTGTCCCTCGCTGATGTACAGGGGGATCATATCAATAACGGACTGCTCAACACCGGGCCGCTTGGCCTTGATGTAGGCCACCATCTGTGCCGCCGTTGCCACAGCCTCGCCCGCAATACTGTGGTATCCGGTCTGCTCCTGCTTGACCTCACGGGCCGTCAGCACGGCGCTGTAGCCCGCAGCTTTCAGCTCGTCCCGGATGCCCTCCGCCAAATCCTGTGGCAGCCCCGCCGCGCTCAGGTCGTACACGGTCGTTACCTTGGGCACATTCGCCGCGTCCAGCCGCTTGTTGACTTCCGTCATAATTTCGGGGAACTTAGACGCCAAATAGGGGCCGGGGCACTGGGTATTGGCAAACCACTTGTGCATGTACATGTTGCCGGTGGTGTCGCCGGTGTAGCGCAGCCGCCCAATGCCAGGGTTCCGCTGGCAGATGTCCACAAGCAGGTTAATCAGGGCTTCCATGGCTTTTTCACCAACCGGCCACTGACCGCCTTTTCCGCTGTTGGATACCTCAATGGTGATGCAATGGCTGTCATACTTGTAACTGGAGCTTGTCCACGGGGTGTCTTTTTCGCTGACGGCCTGTACAATGCTGCCATCGTTGCCGATGCAGTAATTTGCCGACGCTTTTCGGCTCTCCACCGCAAAGCCCTTCGCCGTGATCCGCGCGGTGGTCACTGTGGCCGTGTGGTGGATAACAACGCCGTCAGGCTCCCGTGTGCGGCCTTTGGTGTAGTTAGGGCTTGAGATAAACTCGCTCGCCAGTTTGCTGTCTACTGTTGCCATAATGTATTCCTCCTTAAAGTTCTTCAAACCTCTCATCTGTCCACTCCGGCTCCGCCTCAGCCACACCGGCCCACACCTTCCGCACGCCGCCCAGCGTGTAGAAGTAGTTGGGGTATACCTTCATCCCCGGCTCAAACGCAATGGGATTCTCGCTGGTTCCGGGCAGCGTTGCATCATACTCGCTCTCAATCCACGTGATCGCCCCGCCCGCCCTCTGCTGGTGGGGAATCCACTTCAATCCCGGCCTGTTGGGCGGCGCTTCCGGCTCCGGGCTGATTGTAATCCCGGCCTCGGCAACGATTCTGCACGTTGCCCGGTCAGCCTTGACCTTCTCAATGATTTCGTCAGGTTTCAGCATCTTCATACACCTCCGACAATTGGGCTAGAAGGGAATTGTACTGCTCCCGCTCATATTCCCTCTGCACGGCGTCCAGCTCATCCCATGGCTTCCACGGAGAAACCATTTCCCCCGGAAATTCCGCCCCATCAGAACGCACCCAGACGCTCCCGGCAGGAACATACCGATATCCGTCAATGTAAGCCGGACACTTCCCATCGAAAAACGCCGTCTCAACGGCTGTCAACCCGTCAGCAGTTGCGCTGTGGCACTTGTAGTCCGAATCAATATAGATTGTCATCTCGTCATCTCTCCAGCCAAACTTTTGTAATCGTACACGTACCTTTACTGCCTGTCTGTAAGTATGGGAAGAAACTTGGCAGCCCGCTCGGGATAGCAATTGCAAAGGTTCCCGTGGATCCGTTGAAGGTATGATAGGCCATAGTAGCGCCGGAAATGCTACCGGATTTCAGGGAGAACTTATTGCTGCCTGATGCTTTCGTCACAACAAACTTAAACTTGGTGTAATTTCCACTCAGAATAGCTTTGGTCGTGTAAATTTTTGAGCCCTGGTCGGAATTATTACCCCCAGAGCCACCGACTATAGCTGTGCCAATTGACCCACCGCCATAGTAGCTGTTGTCAACGGACCACCCGCCGGTCACGTCCTCGTACTGGTTGCCGTTGTCAAACAACTCTCCGTTCCAGGCTGCGGTAATTTGTACCCAGTTGCCTGCCAGATACATATAGGCATCCGTCGTAACCCATGCCCCATCTGTATACGCGCTTGCCTGGGTGATAGCGCCGGAAGAAGATGCCAAAAACCAGATTAGCCCCTCACTTGGGCTGTCCGGAGCTGCAACAGCAAAAACGTACTTTGGTGCCTTTTTAACGTTTGCTTTGACCCAAATCATATTTTCCTTTGGGCTGGTCGGCTGGGTCAGGCCGCCAACCACGCTAAAATTTCCACCGGTCCCCGCAGCACTGTCCAACTGGGACACGATGCCCGTAATGCCAGCCTCCCCCAAAGAGACCACGCAGAGGGCAATCTGATAATGGGATCCGGAGACGTTGAGATCCTCCTGGATCAGCTCCGTAAATCCGGCCTCGTCCGTGGCGTACTCCAGAGTGGTTGAGACCTGCTCAAATAGCTCCTTTGTGCTGGATTTGGTCAAGTCGATGTCCAGCACCAGCCGGGCATAGCCGGACTTTGCGCCGACCACGGCCCAGTTCTGGGCGCTGGGGTGCCGGATCTGGCGGCCGCAGACGATCAGGGCCCCGGCGCGCATGCTAAGGGTATAGCCGGAGTAGCTAAAATTGCAGCCGGTCAGGATGCCGTCACTGAGCAGTGCCCGGCGGATCAGGCCGTCATCGGCGGGTGTGACATTTTGTTTCGCAAAGGTCACGCCGGAAAAATCTGCCATGCTATTACCTCGCTTTCAGTTTCTCGGCGGCGGTTACGGCCAGCTCGCCGGACTTGTAGTATGTGCGGCTATCCTCGGACGTCACCCGGGCGTAAGAGATAGCAGACTGTAAGATCTGCCCGTACACCCGGAAGGTGGCCTTGTCGCCCACGGCGTAGGACCTGCCGCTCCAAAACTCGATTTTGTGGTTAGATTTGTTTTTTGCAAAAGATGCGGCGACCTGGTCACGGATGGGCGTCTTGTTGTTGACGGCCAGAATGCTCCAGGTGCCGGCCGCCCGGCGGGCAGGCGGGGAGTCGTAGACGTTGCCGTCCTCGCCCAGATACCAGTCCGATGTAACGCGCTGCTGGATCTTTTCCCCGGCTTCGTCCACCTCGCCGGTGTCCTCGTACAGCACGGCGGTGATCTTGGCCGTGCCGCTGCTGGAAAAGTCCGCCTGCATCAGCTGGGCGATGCCGCCGCCGAAGATCACGTTATGGTGCTGCTTGGCGGGCAGCCGGATGGACAGATAGATTTTCTCACGGTCAAATGTCCAGCGCATGGTCACGCCGTAGGTCTTGCGCATCAGCCGGGCATAGTCCGCCAGAGCGTAGCAGCCGGTATTGTCTACCTCCGGCGGGACGTATGCGGTGGTGTCCAAACTGGACACCACGATATAGGGAATCGCGTAGACCGGGTCGGTTGCCAGGATGTAATTGTCTGTAACGGCGTCGGCCAGAAAGCCGCCGACCGTCTGGCCTTCAGATTGCTCCGGCGGGTAGAGCCGCCGGGTAATCAGATCCAGAGGGGAGACCAGCGTCAGCAGCGTCCGGTCGGTCTGGGGCTTGACGGTCAGGATGCCATAGATCAGGTCGTTGATGATGGCCCAGTTGCCCGCCTGATCGGCGCTCAGATCTGTGCCGGCCACAGTGACGGTGCTGGTCTCGTAGTCCAGGGAGTCCGTCACCAGCGCCCAGCTGAGGGCCGTGTACCGGGCGACCGTCCGGAAGGTCGCAAAGGATTTGAGATATAGATTCATTACACAGTCCTCCAGTACGAGTAGACCTTTACGCTGGCCTGACCTGTGAGAGCGGTGTCCGAGACCATCTCAATGACCACCGGCTCCGAGACCGGTAACCGGGAAAAGGGGTCCGTAGACAGGTCCAGGGTGTCCAGCAGGTCCTCCACCACGCCATCCGCGGGAATGCGCTGCAGCACCGCCGACCGGTAGTCGTTGGTGTAGTGCAGCGTGTCAGTGTCGACAAGGGATGCCTCGGCGGAGCAAAGGCCGTACACCCGGCCGGTGACCTCACCGATGAGCCGGATGCGGGGATTGATGACGGCCCCGGTATAGACCAGATCCACCACGCCGGGAAGCTGCCCGCGGTTGTAGATCGTGCCGGACAGAGAGTAGACGGCGTCGGATCCGTACCGCAGGTCGGCCTCGTAGGCGTAGTCGTACCGCTTGGGCGTGCCGTCGCTGCTGTCCGCGCCGATGCGCAGCGTGCTGACGTCGCCCACATACCAGGGGCCCGTGGCGAAAAAGCTGAATGGACACTCCAGCCAGCCGAGCTCCGTCAGCTCGCCCTTTTGGACGTAGTTGATGGATAAGTCCCGGTAATACGTTGTGCCCGGAGTGGGCACATAGCAGATGGTGACCTCCGTACCGATCCACTGGAGCAGCTGCCGGTATGTCTGATACGGGGTTGGTCGGACAAAAACCAGCGTACCGGTGACTGTGCTCTGGGGCTCCGCCGCGTCCGCGACCGGCTCAAAAAAACCGTATTGCAGGTCGGCAAAGACCGGGGAGAGGGTTGCGCCCAGCCCCTGGGGCTCGGTGAGGTAGACCCCTCGCTCTCCGTTCAGCGGCCATTTTTCGCCGGCCGAATTTTGGAAATAAAACCGTCTCAAGCAATGGCACCTCCCAGCTCCCGGTTGACGGTGTCCACGATCATGGAGATGTCCGCCTGGGTGATCTGCTTGGCGCTAAAGTACAGGTTGACCGTCTTCCCGCCGACGGCGTAGCCGCCGGTGCCGGAAGACGCGCGGCCGGTGCGCACGCCCGGCAGGTCAAAGGTGGTGTTGATGCTGTTGGCGATCATGCGGTTGACGGCGGGCATTTCCTGGGCAAAGCCTGCCCAGATGCCCCGGGGCATCCATGCGCCGACCTGATCGGCCAGAACCTTGGAGGGGGAGTGGATGCCCAGCTTGTCCTTAATAAATTGGACAACATTGTCCACCCACTCCTTGAGTTTTCCGGTGATCCAGTCGTAGCCGGATGAGATGCCGTTCCAAATGCCGGTGACGATCTGCATACCGGCATCCTTAATTTCACCGGCTTTCTCGGCAAAGGCGTCCTTGACCGTCTGGATGATCTCCCCGGCGGAAGATTTGATATTGCCCAGACCTTCGGCTAGGCCCGAGATGATGCCGAGGATCAGCTGCAGGCCAGCCAGCAGCAGATCCGGTGCGTGCTCCAGCAGCGTGGTCAGCAGCTGCGTCACAAGGTTGATGGCCTGGGGGACTAGCTTCGGGGCAGCTTGGGCGAGGCCGGTGATCAGCTGGACGACCATGTCCATACCCCGCGCCAGCATATCCGGGCCACGCTCTGTCAGGGTGTCCAGCAGCTTGCCCGCAATGGTAACGGCGGCGTCGCCCACCTGGGGCGCGGCGGAAATCAGACCGTCCAGCAGATCCATGACCAGATTAATGCCGATGTCCAGGATCTCCGGGCCGTTTTCGGCCATACCCTCGCCGAGGCCCTGCAGGAGAGCCTTGCCTGTGGCCGCGTACTCCGGGAGTTTCTCCTTGATGATTTGCGCGCCCTTGGCTACATAGTCGGAGATGATCTTCCCCTGCTTTTTGGTATCGCCTGCGGCGGCCTCCATTTCGGTGGCAAAGCCCTGCAGGTACTCCGCGCCAACCGTGGACAGGTCCGACAGCACCGGCAGGAGCACGGAGCCCAGAGCCGCCTTGGCGGAGGCCGCGGAAGCATCCAGCGTGTCCAGCTGGGTGGAAAATTCCAGCCAGGTCTGCTGTGTGGGGGCGAGCGTTTCGCCCGCCTCTTTGGCTGCCTTGGCGGACTCGGCGGCCTCCTTGGCGTAGGAGGTCATAAGCCCCAGCGCCGCGACACCGGCACCGGCCAGGGCGGTGGTGGTAACGGTTGCAACTTTTGTAATGCCTCCGAGGCTGGTCAGGATTCCGGAGCCCACGGAGGAAGCTGCAGACACGGCAATGGATGCGGTCTTCCCCAGCAGCTTGTTGGCGGTGGCCACAGGCCTCGTAAAGTTTTCCCACATTTCCTTGGCGTGCTTGACCTTCTGGTCATGGGCCTCGATTTTGCTGTTTGCCGACTCCAGGGCGTTTTTCACGCCGGAAACAGCAGCAACAAACACATTTTCGGACTTCTGCGCCTGTTTCAGGGCTTCTCGATTTTTATCGGCGGCCTGTACTGCTTTGAGCTGAGCGACAGTGGCAGCATTAAGGGCCTGTTTGGCCTTGTCCGCAGCCGCGGACTCCTCGCCTTGCGTGGTGACCAAATGCTGGTACCGGTTGCGCAGGGCCTCGACCTTTGCGCTGTGCTGGGTGGCAACATCGTCCAGGATGCGCTGCTTGGCAGCCAGCGCCTGAGCGGAGCTTGCGTTGCTGTCAAATTCCGCCGTACAGGCGTTCATATCGGATTTCAGGGTCTTGAGGTTACTGTTGACGCTTTTCATGGCGGAGTTAAATTCTGCCTCGCCGCCCAGTACCAGCTTGGCGCCTATCTCACGGACGGCCATCGTCGGTCGCCTCCTTTGGGGTTAAGAGTTGTTGGATGTCTGCCCACTGTCCTGGGGTAAGGAGGAGGGCGTCAGCAGGCGGGTAATGGCAGATGTAAGATGTTGCAGCAAGATATCCGCTGCGTCCTGTGTAGCCTGCTTTTTTTTTTCGGCCTCTTCCCGCTCCTGGAGTACCAGGTTGACCTCCCGGGCCGCATCCGGCTCCGTCTCCCGGCGGAAGCCCTCCTGCAGCGCGGCCATGACCGCCTCCTGCAGGGCCGCGGCTCTGGTGGGCGGCAGGTTGACCCGGAGGTCCTCGGCCTCCAGCATCTCCTGATCGGAGTAGCCAATCCGGCGGCGCTGGAGCTCCCCCTGGGCAGCCATCAGAGCGGCCAGCCAGCACAGGTTTTTGTAGCCCTCTGCCGTAGGCTCCAGGCAGCCGGTAGTGGTCAGGATGTCCGTAGTGTAGCCAAAGTGGTCGTACACTGTAAAAAGGGCCTCGGCCGTAAAAGCCAGAAAGTAGATACGGCCGTTAAAATCAAATTCGATTCGTTTCATTTTTCACAACCCCAGCTGTTCAAATTTTTTATTCATGGCCTCCTGCATGGCTGCGGTAACTTCATCGGCCTTGTCCTCTGTGGTGTGCTGGATGTAATGCCGGGCAGGTATGCGGGGGGTGCCGTACTCCAGCGCGTAGGCAACGACCGCATTGGCATCACCGCCGGATTTCTTCCGCTTTTTCTTCCGGATGCCGCGGCCGTTGGTGGGATGCACGCCCAGCGGCTCAATGGTAATTTCGGCGTTGCCCTCCGCGGAGGACTCCGTAAGCACCCAGCTCCCGGCAAGGGAGCCGGAGCGCTGGGTGAAAGTGGACTTGACGGCATCGACAATGGCCTGCCGCATCAGCTCCGCACCTGGGCGGAGAATATCGAGCAGGTCAGCGGCGGACAGCCTGGACATCTTGTCAAAGGGGATCTGCAGGTCGTCCATTGCGTAGCTCACAAACTTGGCCATCAGATCACCACCAGCTGCAGGATGGTCCGGCGGCACCCATAATCTGGGTCATAACCGTCGGACTGGATGGAGTAGGGCAGGTCCAGCGTCCAGAGCACCGCCGTGATGTCGTCAATCAGCAGCTCATGGGCCGTGTCGGTGAGGATGTCGATCTGCACCTGGGGGGCGTTGAGGACGTTGCCGTTGTCGCCAATGGAGGGGATAGCCCCATAAATGTGCCAGGCCAGACAGTTGACGGCCCCGGCCGGTACGACCGGCGTATATACGGACAGGCCCGCGGCTTCCAGCGCCGCGGAGAAATCAGTAAGTGTCATAGCGGTCCTCCATACGCATTAGACTGAGCCAGGTGACGGGGAGGCCGTCCTCATCCTGGCCAAACTGCGCCTGCTCCACCCGGTAGGTGTGCCCCAGCAGGCGGGCATAGTCGCCGCCGGTCACGTTGCGGAGCATGGGCAGCTCCACATACTCGTCAATGCGCCGGTCGTTGGACACGGCATCCCAGTACCGCTTGGCATAGACCGTCTTCCGGGCGCACATGGCGGAGATCTTGCGCACCAGCGTGCCGGCTGCGGGGACGGTCAAAGGCTTGGGGAGGTACAAGATATCTATCGCGGTATCGTAGATCATGCGGTGCCTCCTGTGTTCTGGTTGACGGTCCGGGTGTTGATCATCCGGGTCAGGCGGGCCGGTTTCCCGGCCCCGTTAACTCGGGACCGGTAGAGCCAGGCGGCGTATGCCGCCGTCAAAAACTCATCCTTCGGCACGCCGGGGCGCAGGACAAGACCGGCATCCGCCAGGTCACTGGCCGCCTGCGCCAGGAGCGTGTCCAAGTATGCGCTCATCTCCTCCGGCACGTCTCCGATCAGGCCGATATCGGCGAGCAGGGTGTCCCGTGCCGCCGCCATCAGACTGCGGCCCCGAAGATCTTTTTAAGCCCTGCCTCCGCGGCGGCCAGGGTGTCGTAGTCCTGGCGGTTACGCCAGGCGCCGGAGTTGTCGGCCAGCACCTTATAGGAGACGGCGTTGGTCTTTGGGCTAAATTCTGTAGGCTTCCGTGTGTCGGCTTCCTGCTTCTCGCTGCTGGGCATGGGCGTGCAGTGATAGAGGGCGGTGGCACGGTAGACTGTGGTCTTGTCGTCCTTGAGGATCGGCTCGATAAATCCATAGCCGCCGGAGACGGGGGTGTCGTCTTTGCTGGAGTCCTCGCCGGTGGCCTCCGCGAACTTGTGGCCAAAGAGTTTGGCATTGATCTCCAGATCGGACAGGTTGGTCTCCGCGTCCAGCTGGGCAGAGACAAAGCTCTCCACGCTGTGCAGGATCTGGTCGTCGCCCACAATCTCGCCGGAGGCGGTGGTGATGGCCAGATACCCCTTGACGGCCGAGCCCATGTCAAGGGCAGTGTCATATGTGGGGTGGGCATTTTCCGGGGTTGTCTTGATGGGATAAAAATAACTCTTGCGCATGCCGAGCGGCATCTTGTAGCGATTGCTTGCCATTGCTATATGCTCCTTTCAAAAATGCCCCCGGTTTTGGGCCGGGGGCGGATAACTTACGCGCCGGAGACTGCGGAGGCAACGTAACCGGCAGAGATGATCTTGCCCTTGGCGTCGACCTCGACTACCGTAATACCTGCGCCGTTGGCTGCGGCGATGGTTCCGCCGGAAGCAAACTGGAAAAAGCCGTCACCGGGCACGTCGCCGGAGTTGACGGAGACGGGTGCGCCGACCATGGCATAGAGGGCATGGCCGGTGGACTTGGTACCGGCCACCGTCAGCGTGGTCTTGCCTGCCGCGCCGCCCTTGGCGGAGGTGACCACCAGAGCGTTGAGAGGCGTGCCCGCGTAGTTGGGGGCAAAGGCCATGGAGGTGGTGGGCGCCACATTGTCGTAGCTGATGGCAACAAAGCCCTCGCCGGAGACGGGCTGGCCGTCATAGCGGGCAGTGCCCTTATAGACCGTCTTGTCCTGGACAAAAAGGGGCAGATCAGAGCTGGCAAAGGTGCCGCCCTCCCGCTCGACCAGTACATACTCGCCGCCGTAGCCGCCGATGACCTGGTGGTCGGGGATAAACTCCAGGGTGATGATCTCGCCGCCAACGATGGGCATGGTGTTATCCAGGCCCGCCATCAGAGCAGCGGCGGAGTTGTAGGCCAGGGAGCGGATCAGCAGATCCTGACGGGTGGCGTCGTTGCAGATCCAGATCTTGCCGTCGGTGGTGTAGGTGGGCTCGGCTTTGGCCGCGGCCTGGAGGAAGGGGACGAAGAAATCCGTTCCGGCCTTGGCGGCCAGGTCCAGCGTCAGGATGTGGGAGCTGTGCAGATCCGTCCAGTCGCCCATGGTATCGGTCCAGTAGCCGGGCTTGCCGGTCTGGGCCAGACGGGTGACGATGCCGACGGGCATCTTGCTGTTGGGGCCGAGGCCGTAGACAACGGCCTTGTCCAGTGCGTAGCCGATGGCCTGACCCAGTGCATAGAGGATCTCCTCGCCCAGAGCGATGTCGGAGTCCTTGAGCAGGTAGTTGTCGATGGGGATGTAGCCGCCGACCTTGTAGCCGTCGGTCTCGATGTCGGTGATCTTAAATTCCAGATCGTTCAGGGCGCCGGCCATCTCCATCCAAATGCCCTCAGGCACCTTGCCAATGATGTGCTGCCGGGCCTGACCTCTGACCTGACGCAGGCGGACTTTGGAGATCAGTTTGGAATACTCGTTGAGGTTGTCGCGGAGCACGTCCAGAAACTGATCGGGGATGGTCAGGTCCGCGCCGGTGACGGAGCGGCGGGAAACCATGGCCATGGTACCGATGGACCGGATGCGGTCCAGGAAGCCATGGACGGCGGGGTTGGCGAAAAATGCGTCGCGCTGGCTGCGGCTGGCAAAGCAGCGGCTGCGGCTGGTAAAGCGGCCGGGTGCGGGATTGGATGCCCGACGGTTGCCGCCCTTGCGAGCGGAGCGGGTGGGGTCTTCCTCGGGGTCGTCTTCGGGAGCGGGCTCGTCCAGAGTGTCCTCGACGGCGGCCAGCTGGTCGTCCAGGTTGGACAGCTCATCCACAAGCTCGCCGATCTGGTCGTTGACCTCGGTCTGGGCGTCGGTGACCTCCTGGATCTTCTGTTCCAGATCTGCGGGGATCTCATCCTGGACGGCTTCCAGCTGCTGGGCCAGCTCCTCCTCATCTGCGCGGAGCTTCTTTGCTCTGGCTCTTGCCTCGGTGAGCTTCTTGGCGGTCAGGGACCGCTTTTTCCGGAGCATAAGCACATTGGTGGTGGGTTTAGTTGCCATGGTGTTTTAATTTCCTCCTTAGTGTGGATTTTTTGTGGTTGGTGATTTCCCGGCGCAGGGCTGCGGGGTCGCCGGATCGGGCGGCTACGCTGGTCTGCTCGTAGGCCGGAAATGTGCAGACGCTGATCTCGTAGAGCTTGGCGATGCCGCGGATGATCCGGCGGACCCGGCCATCCGGCAGGTCGACATACTCCACATCGTTTTCCTCAAATCCAAAAGACGCCTGGTCGATGTCTCCCCGCAGGATGCGGGCCCGGGCCGCCATGGCCTCCGGGTCGTCGGGATTGACCTGGATGTCGGCATAGAGGCCGGTGGCATCGACGGAAAACGTCAGCGTATTGGTGTTTTGGCTGGCTCTGCCCAAAACCAGGCGCTCATCGTGGTTGTAGAGCGCCCGGACGTCGGACATGTCGCAGCCGTCAAAGGCGTGAGGGTCAACAACCTCTTCCATATCGTCCCAGACGTAGTACGGCTGGCCAAAAACGACAAAATATCCGGAGATATGAGGCTCTCCGCCCTCTGTAGAGGCGTCCGTAAATGCGGACCGTTGCGATCTATACTGTTTCGGCGTTGTCTCCGCCTCCCTTCAGTTTGTTTTGGACCCCGGACATGTCGTAGGGGATATAATTTTCCAGGACTTTGTACTCCGTCAGTCCTGCGGGGTCCCGGAATGCGTCCTCGCGGACCTCATCGCCGTTGAGATAGCCCCGGTCGGCCATGGAGTTGTCGATGTCGATCAGAGTCTTAAGGTCATAATCATACAGCCGACGGCGGTTAAAGCTAAAATACTCATCCGGCCTGTCGGCCAGCAACCCCAGCGTCAGGGTCTGCTCGATGACGGTGGCAATGTGGTTGATGGTGGTGCGGACAAAATTGTTATGGGCCGCCTGGCTGTAGGATTCCAGGCCCAGCATGTAGGGGGGACAGCCCAGCAGGGAACACACGCTCTTTTTGTCCAGCTCCACGGTGTCCTTAACTGCCATGTCCACCAGGGACATGGGACTCCAGGTCTTGATATCGATCAGTCCATCCGGCAGGATCCAGGGCTCGCCGGGGTCGTCGGATAGGTACTGGCTGCGGAAATTGTCCCGGGCCGCCTTGTCGGACAGGTCCGAGTCCGCGTTGACGATGATGGCCATGGGCGGGCGGTAATCCGGCTTTGACAGGTTGTCCTTAAGGGCATTGGTGTTGGCAATGCTCTGGGCCAGCCGTTCGCCGGGGATCCGGATGCCGCGGCCCCGCCAGGGGACCAGCGGATCCGCGTGGAGCCGGAAGTGGAGCACGTCCGTGGGGGAGTAGGGGGTGCCCTGCCAGTTGACCACATAGGTGTCGCCCTTTTGGATGGCACTGGCTCCGGGCATGGGGTCCAGCGCCACAAACTCACCGCCCTCCAGTCGGGGATAGACAAAGGCGTTTCCGTCTCCGTCACCCAGCATTGTGGAGACAATCCAGTCAATCAGCAGGGCCCGGTTACCGATGCCGGGCATGGGGTTAATGTCCACCATGCGGGACAGGGCATCAAAGACACGCTTGTCGCCCTCGGCGGTGTTCCGGCGGAGGTAGATGGTCGCGGAGCTGAGGATGGAGGCGATCCGGTTAATGCAGTCGCTGACTTCCGGCGCGTCGATGAGCCGGGAGTACCCTTCCGGCAGGTCGCCGCTGCCGGAGAGATACAGCCCCAGCAGGGGCGTTTTGGCGGGCTTGTCCCGCCGCTTAAAAAATGCCATGCGTTAATCTCCTTTGCTGAGGCTGTCAAACCACTTGGCCGCCGTGGAGCTCTTTTCCGTGTCGATCAGCATCCGGATGGTGGCAAATACGGCAGCGTCAAAGACGTCGATGCGGCTCTGGGGGCTGATCTTGTCATAGACGACCACGTCGTCCGTCTTCTCCTGGCCTCTGACGTTCTGGACGCAGTAGGCAAATGGCTCCGCGTGGCAGTAGTACAGGCAGCCGATTTTTGCCTTGTGCTCGATGTAGCGCAGGCCCTCGGACTTGACTACCGCTAGCTGGGGCTGGTCGGCAACGGAAAACTTGGCTTTCTTCATGGCCGTGTAGTAGGGCCGGGCAAATTTCCGGTCGTGGCCGACCTTTTTGATTGCAAAGCCAGCGGCCCGCCATTTTTCAAACTGCTTGACCGGCTCCGTGGGGTCCATGGATGGCTCGTTAGGCATGTCCAGCCAGCCGTCATCCTTCCAGCCAAACAGCGGGATCTGATCCTTGTCCGCTTTTTCGGCGGCAGCCGTCACCGGGAACCAGCAATGTGGGATCAAGACCAGCACATCCTCCACGGGTTTCTTGCCGTCAACGACGGCAGCGGCCGCGGGGATCTCGCCGGCCAGGCAGGCGGCGGTCAGATCGTGGAGCTTGCTCAGGTCGGCGCCGCCATACCAGGCCTTGACCATTCGGGTCAGCTGCTGCTGGCTCCAATGGTAGTGGCTGTCGCTGAGGGCGAATTCGTCCAGGTCAAACCAGGCCCGGAAGGAGGCGACAAAGACGTTGAGGCTCCGGGTCAAAAATTCCTTGCGCATCTGAGGGTCGTTCTGCGCCTGCAGGGCAGAGGCCTCCATATCGCTGGGCCGGATTGTCACACCCCAGTTGGGGTTGGCCTTTTGCCAGTTGTTGGGATCCATGTAGTCCACTTCCGTGGTCTCCGGGTCCGGGTCGGCGCGGGCGATGAAAGCAAAGATCCGGTCGGCATCCGCGCCTGTCAGCTCGCCCCGAACGATCTTGGAGCAGTAGGCCACACGTTGGGCGCAGAAGCCGGTACCGTCGTCGCCTGCGGTGGTGGTTGCCAGAATCAGTTTGTTGGAGTAGGCCTTGGTGGCATCTTTCAGCCGGCCATATGGGATGGCGTTGCGGTACAGCTCCAACTCATCCAGGTGGACGATGTTGGCGTTAAAGGCATCAAAGATATCCGGCTTGTAGGCCAGAGCCTCGAAGCTGATTTGACCGTCCCAGACCGCGCCGGAAAAGCTGTGGCCCAGGGAGCTGTCCAGCACCCGGAGGCCATGGATGGGGTCCTCGTTGACGGTCAGGCCCAGCCGGTGCAGGTTGTAACTCAAAAAGCCAAAGCCCTCCATGTTTTGCTTAAGAGACCCGGCCACGGTCTTGATCTTGCTGTAGGAGCTGGAGTACCAGAGGCCCAGCGCCCAGATCAGGGCCGTGGCAAAGGGCGTCTTGCCGTTTTTGCGGGCCAGCATCAGCAGGGCCTCCTGATAGCGGCGGATATCCGTACCCGGGGCGAAGAAACCGCAGATGTTGTAGATCACGAAAAGCTGAAAGGGCTCCAGGTACAGCGGCGTGCCCCGGATGGGGCGACCCCGCAGGTTTTCGCCCTGCTGGTGACAAAAAAGCGTCTCGATAATCTCGATAATGCCCTCCGCCATGTCGGTGCGATGTGTCCAAATTGGATACGCCAGGTCGTTGAGGTATCTCCGGCAGGCTGCCTGGACATCCAGGCCCGCCGTGGGGGATTCCGCCGTCCGGTTGGCGTAGTCCAGGACGATCTGCTCATGGGGTGCTGCCATTGTGCTTGCCTCGGATGTCGTTGAGCAGCTGCGTCAATGCCGGATTGCCGGAGGCCGGGGGCGGGGATGCCTCCGAGGTCTGGGGCTGCTGCCGGCGCAGACGCTGCAGGCCCTTGGGGGTCAGGCCCAGTGCGTCCTGACGGGCCAAAATGTCACGGCGGAGCTTGGAGATCTCCGCGTAGAGCGGGTCGGTGATGGAGGGAGCGGCGTTTTTGTCCGCCGTGGCCTTCCAGGCTTTCATGGCTCTCGACAATTCCCGCTCCTGGATGCACAGGGTATGGATAGCGCCGTCAAAGGCGGGGTCGTAGATGCCCAGCGCCTCCAGCTGCTGGCGGTATTGGTTTTCTTTGGCCATGTGCTGCCTCCTTCCATGGGACGTGTCCGTGATCGTGACCCGCGGGGTCGCGGCTGCGGCCCGTGCGCGAGTCTATATACGGGCCGGGACGAAAATTTCTCGAAAATTTTTCCCGCCGTGTGTGCGCGGAGTCCCCCGCCCCAGCTGTAAGCGACCCCAAATCACGGTTTTCGGGGTGGGGGGGTCCGATTTTTCCAGCTGATGCCCAGCGGCGTCAGGGCATCGGTGACTCTGTCGTGCATGGCGTTGTGATTTTCCCGGCTCAGGCTGATGAGATTCCAGGCGCAGTAGGCATACTGCGGGTAATCCTCTGCCGGCCAGATGTGATGCACGACATCGGCAGGGATCAGCCTGCCATACCTTGCGGCCTCCCGGCACATGTATCCGTCTCGTGCCAGGATCCGCTTACGCAGCCGCTGCCAGCTGCGGTTGCTGCTGCTGTAATCAAAGCCCATAGGCCAAACAAAAAGAGCCAATGCACGACGACCGTGAAGGTCATCGGCACTGGCTCTGGAAGCACTGGCCCTGGGCGATATTGACGATCAACTCCCGCTTGCATTTGCGGCAGTAGACTTGGAGCTGCGAGGCCCTTGTCTCTGGTCGGATCCGCTGCACTCTGCTGGCCCCGCAGTAGGGACATCGCAGATACCCGTCCTTGACTGCTAACATTGTACCACAGATCTTGTCATTAATCATATGACGTTTTGCCTCCTCCGAGAAAATAAGATAAATAACTCGAGCTAAAAGATATAAGAGGGCCAGCGATCAGTGAGTACCGTACGCTGCAGCCCCGTGCCTAGGACGCCCGTCTGCGCCTAACATGCTTTGAGGATATCACGCCACCGTCATATCCGTCAAGAGTCTGGAACTTAAGCCGTTGGAATTTGCCGTAAATTGTAACCTGCGGTCCGGGATTGTCCAGGACCATGACGCCCTCGCTTTCCGGCGCCTGCAGCGTGTAGTCGTCGTCCACCACGATGCAGTCCACCTCCGGCTTGGCCAGTCCCTTGGAGCAACGCCAGCCCCGCTTGCCCGGGAACTCGTTGGACTCTTTAAGCAGATAGGTGGCCAGACTGCCATAGGTATGGTCAGCATCCAGCACGATGGGATGGCCGTCAACGTGGCCGTTGCCCCAGAGCGCCTGTAGCGTCTCCATAGGGATATCCCCAGAGACCACCATGTGGTGGTGCCATCGATGGCAGCACTCTGGGTCCTCGGACCAATGTGCCCGCTCGATGTTGTAAAAATACATGGTGTTTTGATCCGGACGGCTTTCCCTGAGCTTTCGGCAAAACCATTTTGCGCGTTTGTCCGCACGGTCCCAGCTGTCCGGCAGGTGATTGTCGTCATAGGTCAGCGTCAGAAACCAATCCCCGGGCCGGACGTTGGCGGCCAGCATAAACTCCAGCTGGCTGTGCTGGGCCCGGGAATTGATGTATTTCTGTGCCGCCGAGGAGATACGCTTTTTCTCCCGGCGAGTCTGATAGCCGTCTGATTTTTTAATTCTGGGCGACAGGCTCATTTTGGTAAGCCCGCCGGCCGTCTTGATCCGCAGCGTCTGCGCCATGGTTATCCTCCTGCATGTCCGCCGGAGCCCCCTCGTGGCCTGCGCGCTGCTTGTGTCGATATTTTCGTGCCGCTACGATCTGGCCGCAGGCCGGCACGTCATAAAGTTGATTTTTGCGTCTGGGTAAAAATATCCTGTGGCAAACCGGGCACTCCCGGTAGAAGTCCGGCGGCAGCTCCGGCTGGTCGCCGTACCGCATATATAACTCGCTCTTGTACCGCCCGTAGCTGAGGCCAGCGTCATAGGCGGCCTTGGCCTCCCGGCACAGACGGCACCGCCCCTGGCGGTCCGTTTGGCTCGGGACTCCGCAGATCCGGCACCGCTGCTCCATGGCGGTCACCTCCAGTGTTTTCGTATGTCCCGGACCGGCGGAAGGTCCGGGACCTCCAACGTCTCCGGGTCTATCCCCGCCTGATAGAGCTGCCCCATCAGAGCGCCATACATCATGCCCCGCTGGGTCGCCCAAAGGGCCATGCGGCATCCGCAGCACCGGCCATCCTTGCCAATCTCCGCCCCTCTGGCGTGGCACACCTTACACCTTGACCGCCTGCCCACGCTGCGACACCTCCTTCCGCGTCAGCCGTTTCCCGTTGATCCAGATGGCGCACCCCTGTTCCATCAGCTCCCGCTCGATCCGCGGCGGGTGCCGCAGGCTGAGCGGAGTCTGATAGAGGATGCGGCCGTTGGCCCCGACGACCTTATAGGGCAGCGGATCCAACCACCACTTACATCCGTCAGCCATGGTCAGAGTCCCCCTCCTCCGGCGGCTCCGGATCGCAGAAACCGCAAATGCCGCCAGCGCCTGCGTTGCAATTAGCACAATCCGCAGCCTTGAGAAGATCCTCAATCGCCGTCTCCCGGCTGATGTAATCACTCATTCCCCGCACCTCCTACCATGCCACATACAGGCAATCCAGCGGGATTTCCTCTGCCTGCTCATAGATGCAATCCCGCAGATTTTCGAGTACAGCCACTGCGCTGGCAACCGTTCCCCAGCCATTTTCCGGCTCGTACTGCTTGTAATCCCACCCGGTACAAGCCCGGAACATCTTGCCAAGATTATACGTGGGGCTGCTGTATTCCGGCTCAGCTATTTCAGCAAACTTATCGCATCCATCCACCTTAACGGCGATTCGCAGATCATAGCTCATTCCTCTGCGACTCTTTCCTTCGGCGCCGACGGTAGTAGGTGCATTCTCATGGGGGAAAGCCCTGTATCCTCATACTGTGCAAGGCGAGTATAGAGTTTTGGCACTATGCAGCCATTTCGACACCCACCCGGCTTATTGCTGGGGCGCATGCAGTAGTTATCCTGCCCGCAGCATTCCCACGGATCAAGATTTTGCCAGTGTTCAACCGTCAATCGTTTCATCGTTTTCCTCCTCTAAATCCATTTTGCTACCGCAGCTGG
>ERZ1034920.144-NODE-144-length-56629-cov-22.388005_pt1 | contig 56629 bp, 41 predicted proteins | sample MGYA00520688_ERZ1034920 | MGnify/ENA primary metagenome ERZ1034920 (study PRJEB33766, sample SAMN09781785) | gut metagenome | biome: gut microbiome | host: Homo sapiens | place: Madagascar | study: EMG produced TPA metagenomics assembly of the PRJNA485056 data... | reverse complement strand
TGAAATTGGTCAAATTCGCCCGGCTCAAAATGGCGATTTACGCCTGGCTCTAACAGAGGTAGGCGCCGGTGGCGCCATTTTATAGCTGCCTTCGGCGGCATTTATATTCATCGCCGCCGAAGGCGGTGCATAGCGAACTGGAGTTACACCAGCGAACATAATTTGCAGGAGTAAAGCGACGCACAAATTATTGTGAGTCGGTGATAGCCGTGCTGTAAGGAGTCGGCAGACGACTGAAAATCCAGTGAGTCGTTTCCCCTGTGGGGCGATACCACAACCCTCAACCGCGAAGCGGATGTCGCCCCCTGGAGCAAAGCGAACACAACCCTTCTATACAACCTGCGGCGATGCCGCGCCCCTTTTTACTTGCGGCGACAGCCGCCACCACAACCCTCGGCGCCACAGGCGCCGTCAAACCTAAGAACCTTTGGGCCTAAGGCCCATCAATCTTAAGAACCTTTTCCTGCCCCCTCTGGACCCGGCCGCGGAGCAGCCTATTTTATGCATACCTTCTTTAGGTAGTTATAGAAAAAATCGATATCAGCGGCTTTCGCCATTTTATCTCTTGCAGTAATGGGGCATATGCGATAAAGTATATATTAATAAAGTGGGATATGGTCATATAAGGTATACTTATAAAAGGCCAGTTCTTGGAGAAGGGAAGATGTTTATGGCTTTACCGGCATTGCTTTTCGCTCTGCCCCTGGTGACGGCGCTGGTTCTTCTGGTGAACCGGAATCCGGCGGTCAGGAATACGCTGGTCCGGGTATCGGCGCTTCTGATGGCGGCTCTTTCTGTGGCCGTAGGGGTTATGTATTTCGGCCATCCTTTTAAAATCGGCGTGGATTCGCCGCTGGTGCGGCTGGTGATGATGGCGGTGGACGGGCTGGCGGCGCTGACGGTGCTTTATTTCTGCGTGAAGTACAAGCGCTATCTGACGGCCCTTCTGGGTCTTGCCCAGTTCTTCCTCATCGTGGCCTTTGAGTTCCACGCAGGAAGCTACGCCCGGTCGGTATGGGATTTCAATATCGACAATCTTTCCATCATCATGATCCTCATTGCCGGCATTATCGGCGGGCTTATTGCGGTGTATTCCCTGGGGTACATGGCGGTGTACCACAGGAAGCATGTGGATGTGAAGGATCGGCGGTCTTTCTTTTTCTTCGTGGTGTTCCTTTTCCTGTCCGCCATGTTTGGCCTGGTCATGTGCAATAATCTTCTGTACATGTACACTTTCTGGGAAATCACGTCTCTCTGTTCTTTCCTTCTCATCGGCTATTCGGGAACCAATGAGGCCATCCACAATTCTTTCAAGGCCCTGTGGATGAACCTTCTGGGAGGCCTTGCCTTTGCCGCGGCCATTGCCTATCTGGGATCCCATTTCTATACCCTTGAAATTTCACAGCTCCTTTCCATGGGCATGCAGGGCATGCCGGTGGAGCCGGTGGTGGCACTCCTGGTGTTCTGCGGATTTACGAAGTCCGCCATGATGCCGTTCTCCGGCTGGCTTCTGGGGGCCATGGTGGCGCCTACGCCTACGTCGGCGCTGCTCCATTCTTCCACCATGGTAAAGGCAGGGGTGTTCCTCATTATCAAACTGGCGCCGATTCTTGGCAATAACCACGCCGGTATCATGGCCATGCTGGTGGGAGGCATTACTTTCTTCTTTGCTTCCTGCGCCGCCATTTCCCAGTCCGACGGGAAGAAGGTGCTGGCTTACTCCACCATTTCCAATCTGGGCCTTATCGTTTGCTGCGCCGGCACCGGCTCCTATGAGGCAGCCTGGACGGCCATCATGATCGTCATTTTCCATGCGGTGGCGAAGAGTCTTCTTTTCCTCACCGTGGGCACGGCGGAGCAGCAGCTGGGCAGCCGGAATCTGGAAAGCTTCGACGGCATTTTCAATTCCATGCCCCGCCTTTCTCTCTGCATGGTGATCGGTATCTGCGGCATGTTCCTGGCGCCCTTCGGCATGCTGATTTCCAAGTGGGCGGCCATGAAGGCCTTCGTAGATGCAGGGCAGCCCCTGCTGCTTCTGGCGCTGGTCTATGGTTCTGCTACCACCCTGTTCTACTGGACGAAATGGCTGGGCAAGATTACCACCTATATACCGACCAATGAAAACCGGGAGAAGGGCATTCTGGGAGTGGAGTGGACGGCGCTGAAGACCCTGGCGGCTCTGACCCTGGTGGTGTGCGTTCTCTTCCCGCTGATTTCCCAGTACATGGTCATCCCTTATCTGGCTTTAATGTATAGAAATATTAATGATGTGATTGCCCAGTCCAATCTGTGGATCATGTCTGTCATGGTGTTCCTCATTATCATCCTGCCGCTGCGCTTCGGCAAGAGCAGGAGGAAGAAACAGGTGATTACGAACCTTTCCGGCGAGAATCTGGGGAGCGATGTGGCTTACCGCGGCGCCGCCGGCCGTATCGTGCCGGTGCAGCTTCGGAACTGGTACCTGGAGTCCTGGTTTGGCGAAAGGCGGATGACTCTCTGGGGATACACGGCCTGCCTGGCCTGTGTACTCATGGAGCTGTCCCTGGCGGCAGGAGGTGTGTTCCATGTCTGATTATATGATGAATGTGATGGGCGCCCTGGTGTACCTGCTGCTGGCGCCCCTTCTGGGGGGACTTCTGGCGGGCCTTGACCGGAAGATTTCCGCCCGCATGCAGCGGCGGGCAGGTCCGCCGCTTCTGCAGCCCTTCTATGATTTCGCCAAGCTCTGGGACAAGCAGCCCATTGCGGTGAACAAGGCGGAAGGGTTCTATGTGTTCGGTTTCCTTCTTTTCGTCCTTCTCTCCGGCGCCTTCTTCTTTGCCAGGGGAGATATCCTGCTGGTGGTCTTTACCCTCACCATGGCCAGTGTGTGCCTCATTATCGCCGCCTATGCCACGGACTCTCCCTACAGCCAGGTAGGGGCGGAAAGGGAACTGGTGCAGACCATGGCCTATGAGCCCATGCTCCTCATGGCGGCCCTGGGATTTTATCTTTCCAGCGGCAGTTTCAATATCGGCCACATTATGGCTTCCGATACCATGAATATTCTCCGCATGCCCGGCATTTTTCTGGGCTTCTGCTATATTCTTCTCATCAAGTTCAGGAAATCGCCCTTCGATATTTCCATGTCCCATGAAGCCCATCAGGAGCTCATCGGCGGGGTGAAGACGGAAATTTCCGGCCGCACCCTGGGCATGGTGGAGCTGGCGGAGTGGTATGAGGACGTGTTCCTTCTGGGCATGGTGCTCCTCTTCTTCTTCAACTCTTCCCTTCCGTCTTTCATCATGGGCCTTCTTGTCTGCGCCCTGGTGTTCTTCCTGGGTATCCTGGTGGATAACAGCTGCGCCCGTATGAAATGGGAAAGAATGCTGGCTTCCACCTGGCTCTTCTCTTTCCTGGCGGGATTTATTAATGTGGCATTTCTCATGTATTTCAAGTAAGGAGGATTCGTTATGGGATTTGAAAAAAAGTCGCCCTGGCTCATCCATTATGACGGCTCTTCCTGCAATGGCTGCGATATCGAAGTGCTGGCCTGCCTTACGCCGCTGTACGACGTGGAACGGTTCGGCATCGTCAATACGGGAGACCCCAAGCACGCGGACATCTTCCTGGTCACCGGCGGGGTGAATGCACAGAATCTGCCGGTGGTGCGCCAGATTTACGAACAGATGCCTGAACCGAAGGTCGTGGTGGCCGTAGGCACCTGTGCCTGCACCGGCGGCGTGTTCCGGGAATGTTACAATATGCTTGGCGGCATGGACAAGGCCATTCCTGTGGACGTGTACGTACCGGGCTGCGCCGCTCGGCCGGAGTCCATTATTGCCGGCGTGGTGAAGGGCCTTTCGGTGCTTGAGGAAAAACATAAGAAACTGAAGGCCACCGGAAATCACGGCGTGCCTGCAGGCAAACCCAGGGCCTTTGGCGCCTATGGAGAGGAGGAGAAAGATGAAACAGCAGGTCATTGAAATCAGGAGCGAAGACCTTCTGGAAAGGACAGCCCGCTTCAAGAAGGAAGGCTGCCGTCTGGTGCAGATCCTCTGCACCAGGGTGGAAGAGGGCTATGAGCTCACCTATACCTTTGACAAAAACTATTTCCTTTACCACCTCCGCCTCATCGTGCCCCTCACCGGCTCTGTCATGAGCGTCACCAGCCTGTACTGGTACGGCTTTGTATGGGAAAATGAAATCCATGACCTTTTCGGTCTGGACATCCGCTTCATCGTGCCGGAAGTGGACTACGGCGGCCATTTCTACCACCTGGCCCAGAAAACCCCCTGGCATGATCTCTCCGGTGCCGTTCATGCGAAGAAGGCTGTAAAAGTGAACCTTCGGAGCGGCCTTGGCATCGACGCATCCGTTCATAAAGATACAAAGGAGGATTGATTTCATATGGCAGAAATAACCACAGTCCCCTTTGGACCCCAGCACCCCGTGCTGCCGGAACCGATTCATCTGGATTTGGAGCTGAAAGATGAGACGGTGGTAAGGGCGGTGCCCTCCATCGGCTATGTACACCGGGGACTGGAAAAACTGGTGGAAAAAAGAGATTTCAAGCAGTTCATCTATGTGGCGGAAAGGGTATGCGGTATCTGCTCCTTCGGCCACGGCTGGGGCTACGCCAAAGCAGTGGAAGGCCTCATGGATATAGAAATCCCCGACCGGGCCAGCTGCCTTCGCACCATGTGGCACGAGCTCTCCCGCCTCCACAGCCACCTGCTCTGGTTCGGTCTGGCGGCGGACGCCATGGGCTTTGAAAGCCTTTTCATGAATGCCTGGCGCATCCGGGAAATCGTACTGGATATTTTTGAAGAAACCACGGGAGGCCGGGTCATTTTCTCCGTCTGCAAAATCGGCGGCGTGAGAAGGGACATTGACGACACCCAGCGGAAGGAAATCCTGGAAAAGATGAAGGAACTCCGCAAAGAAATCCAGCAGATGGCCATGGTCTTCCTCTATGACAATACCATCCAGAGCCGTCTGGAAGGGGTAGGCGTCCTTTCCATGAACGACGCCATCGACTTGGGCTGCGTAGGCCCCATGGCCCGGGCCAGCGGCATTCCCGTGGACTACCGCATGGCCGACGACGAAGGCTTCTACAAGAAACTCCATTTCCGCCCCGTCACCGAAACCGCCGGCGACTGCCTGGCCCGGGTGAAGGTGCGGCTGGGGGAACTGACCCAGTCCATCGACATCATCTGCGGCTGTCTGGAAAACCTGCCGGAAGGGGCCATCGAAGCACCGGTGCGGGGACTGCCGCCGGTGGGCGAATATTTCACCAGGGTGGAACAGCCCCGGGGCGAAGCCCTGTACTACGTGAAGGGCAACGGCACAAAGAACCTGGAACGGTTCCGTCTCCGCACCCCTACCAACGCCAACATACCGGCCCTTGTGAAAATGCTGGAGGGCTGCGAACTGGCGGACGTGCCCAACATCATCCTCACCATTGATCCCTGTATCAGCTGCTGCGAAAGATAAGGAGGCGTCCCATGAGCTTTCTCATTTATATGAAACAGGCCCTGGCCAATCTTTTCAAGCCTCCTGTCACCACCTCCTATCCCTTGAAGCCGAAAACCTTCAAACCCCATGACCGGGGACGGGTCATCAATGACATCAGCCGGTGCATCCTCTGCGGCCAGTGCATGCGCACCTGTCCTGCCGGCGCCATTACCGTGGACCGGGCCACGGGCACCTGGAAAATCAACCCCTTCGCCTGTGTCCAGTGCGCCGGCTGCGTGGAAGTGTGCCCCAAGAAATGCCTCCACATGGACCCGGAAGCCGCTTCGCCGGACGTGAAGAAATCGGAAATCATCCTGAAAGTGCAGAAGGAAGACGGCGTATCCAAGGTCCAGCGCCAGGTGGCTGCCATCAACATGAAGGAAGCGGCCATGGACGACCGGAGCCACATCGTCAATAACATTATGAAATGTATCTTCTGCGGCCAGTGCATGCGGAACTGCCCCTCCGGCGCCATTACCGTAGACCGCCGTTCCCGCACCTGGAGAATCAACCTGGAAGCCTGCGTGAACTGCGGCACCTGTATCGACAACTGCCCGAGAAAATGTCTCTCCCTGGGCTGCTACCTGGGAAATCCCAGCGAAATCACCATGCAGGGCTCCCGCCCTCCTTTGAGAAAAAGGCCCTCTCCCGTGAAGGCAGAGCCGGCACCGGCGGCCCCGGAAAAAACGGCGCCCCCTGCAGAAGCAGCCAATGTGCCTGACACCCATATCCGAATCGAAGCGGAAAAATGCCTTTTCTGCGGCAAATGCGAACATAACTGCCCGGCAGATGCCATTTCCATCGACAGGAGAAACCGCACCTGGACCATCGATAGGGAAAAATGCATCACCTGCGGCGTCTGCGCCGACGGCTGCCCTGCCCACTGCCTCACCCTGGCGGACGCCTGGGAAGCAGATGAAAAGAAAGAAATGAAATCCACTTACCAGGGCAAGGTTCTCCGCCGCCCGCCGGCAGGAAGAAAGCCCGCGCCTGCGCCGGCTCCCGCCAAAGTAGAAGCGCCGGCTCCGGTCAAGGTAGAAGCACCGGCTAAAGAAGCACCGGCAGAAAAAGCAGCTCCTCCTGCAGAAGCAGCCAATGTGCCGGACACCCATATCCGGATCGACGCGGAGAAATGCCTCTTCTGTGGCAAATGCGAACATAACTGCCCGGCGAATGCCATTTCTATCGACCGGAAAAACCGCACCTGGACCATCGATAGGGAAAAATGCATTACCTGCGGCGTCTGCGCCGACGGCTGCCCCGCCCACTGCCTCACCCTGGCGGATGCCTGGGAAGCAGATGAAAAGAAAGAAATGAAATCCACTTACCAGGGGAAAGTCCTCCGCCGCCCACCGGCAGGAAGGAAGCCCGCGCCTGCGCCGGCTCCCGCCAAAGTAGAAGCACCGGCACCGGTCAAGGTAGAAGCACCGGCTAAAGCAGCACCGGCAGAAAAAACGGCGCCCCCTGCAGAAGCAGCCAATGTGCCGGACAGCCATATCCGGATCGACGCGGAGAAATGCCTCTTCTGCGGCAAATGCGAACATAACTGCCCGGTGAATGCTATTTCCATCGACCGGAAAAACCGCACCTGGACCATCGATAGGGAAAAATGCATTACCTGCGGCGTCTGCGCCGACGGCTGCCCTGCCCACTGCCTCACCCTGGCGGATGCCTGGGAAGCAGATGAAAAGAAGGAAATGAAATCCACTTATCAGGGCAAACTCCTCCGCCGCCCCGCCCGGCCGGTGAAGAAAGAACCGCCAAAGGATGAGCCCCATGCATGAGTATCCTGTAACGTTGGAAATCGTAGGGATTGCGGAAAAAACGGCCCGCGAAAAAGGGGGCACCGTGAAAGCCATCCACCTGGTGGTGGGCGAAGACTCCGGTTTCATCGGAGAATCCATTCAAATGTATTTCGACATCATATCCGAGGGCACCCTCTGCGAGGGCGCCCTTCTTACCATCAAAGACATCAAGCCCAAAATGAAATGCGACCGCTGTGGCCGCCTCTTTGAGCGGAAACGTTTCTCCTTCACCTGTCCCTACTGCGGCGGCGACGGCTCCCCTACGGAAATAGGCAAGGAATTTTACATCGAATCAGTAGACCTGGAGGTTGATTAAATGCATATGGTCAAAGCCGGCGTAATGGAAGACATTTACGCCCACAACAATCACATCGCCGAACATGTAAGAGAATACCTGATGGAAAGGAAGGTATACACCATCAATGTCATGGGCGCCCCGGGAACAGGCAAGACCACCTCCCTGGAACAGCTTATGAAATATATGAAATCGAAGGTATACGTTATCGAAGGAGACATTGAGTCCGACATCGACACCGAAAGACTTCGGAAAGAAAACGTCACCGCCGCCCAGATCAACACCTTCGGCGCCTGCCACCTGGACGCCCCCCTGGTGCACAACGCGGTGCACACCATGGACTTCAAAGAAGGGGGCATCCTCTTCATTGAAAACGTAGGAAATCTTGTGTGTCCGGCGGAACTGAACATAGGGGAAAACATCAAAATGCTCATCGTCAGCGTAGCCGACGGTAGCGACAAGCCCTACAAATACCCCCTGGCCTTCGAAAAGGCGGACATTATCCTCTTAAATAAAATCGACCTTATGCCCTACCTGGACTTTGACGAAGACTTCTTCATGAAAGGCCTCCGCCACCTCAACAAACAGGCGCCGGTCTTCAAAGTCAGCGGCAAGACAGGGGAAGGGTATAAAGAAGCGGCAGAATGGATTGAAGAAGCCGCCGGGAAATAGTGTCATCGGGGCGCTGTGCAGTATTCCCGAAGGTTGACGCGCCCTTACGGGCGCGAGGGTTGATGGGCCATGCGCTGACGCGCTGGCCCAAGGGTTCTGTCCGGGACCGGCTGACGCCTCCCGGACAGTTTGAGGGCTCCGCCCAGGGTAGTTATAAAGTATCGCTCTGTGCGTATTCCGCATGGAATACGCAAGTCGGGCGAAGTTGGCCTCTAGCCTGCCCAATAGGAGGCCTTCCTTTTAATCGCCCGACCGATTGGGGAGGTGGGCGCCGGTGGCGCCATTTTATAGCCGCCTTCGGCGGCATTTATATTCATCGCCGCCGGGCTATACCACAACCCTCAACCGCGAAGCGGATGTCGCCCCTGGAGCAAAGCGATGCACAGCGAACACATTTTGCACTATGCGAACTGGATTCGTAGGGGAGCAGAGCGACCTGAGAATCCAGTGAGTCAGTGACAGCAGAGGATGAAGGAGCGATAGCGACGCGCAAAATGTAGTGAGTCGTTTCCCCTCTGGGGGGGAGTCCGGCGAAGCCGGATAGGGGGGTGCGCCCGGCATGGGTGTAATCTAATGGGTGAAAGTCCCTAGTGCGGTATGACCATAACAAGCACACAGCCAATGGCAAGGGGTCCATCGTGAGGTGGGGTCTGAAGGAAGCCGGAGGCAAAACCTTGGTCCGACGAATAGAAACTTTATATGAAGGCAGAGTCCGGCAGGAGGAGGCAGCCCCCTATGCTGAAGTCCAACGATGGTCTTGGCCAGGCTTTGTAAATGAAGCGGATAGATGAGGCGAAAGATTACACTCTTACCCGGGGAGGTCTCATGGACGTCAAAGCAGTGATAGGTCGTATATATGGACCGAGTGGAGACGGTTGAAAAAGATTTATCATGAGAAGTCAGCAGAGGTCATAGTACCGCGAAAGCGGGAAGCACTGAACGATTCCAGTCAAAGTAAACCGTGAAAGGAACAATCATACGTTGAAGCAGAATGCAGTCACAGGGCGGACTTCCTGTCGGAAAATAGCGGAACTGGCGAAGATACGAAAAGGAGGGCTGAGTATGATGTTCAGGAAGCGGAAGAAATGACAAGCAGGAATATATTCCTACCCAAAGAATCGAACCGCCGTATACCGAACGGTACGTACGGTGGTGTGAGAGGGATGAATAATCTCTACTCGATTGGCCACGATAGTGGCCAATTCCCGCCGACTGATATTTATTTACAGATGGGACACTAACGTCATGCACCAAGATTCTTCACTGTGTTCAGAATGATCATGTGAGACGGGAAGGTAATCCCGTAACGCCCTTGCCCACCCCTGTCTAAGGGGTGGGTGGCGAGCGCAGCGAGCCGGAAGGGGTTAGCCGTCAGGCGGCATTTATACTCATTGCCGCCGAAGGCGGTGATACCACAACCCTCGGCCACGCAGTGGCTGTCAAACCTAAGAACCTTCGCCCGCGCAGCGGGTGTCAATCTTAAGGACCTTTTTCCTCAACCCTTCTGCACAACCCGCCGCCTTTGGCGGGCGTAACCTTCGGGGCCAGGGGCCCCGTCAACCCGGGCCGCCAAAGGCGGCCCTTTAGCAAAGGAGGCTAAACCATGTCCCATATCCATACATTCCGTCTCCTGATAGAAGGTCGGGTACAGGGAGTCGGTTTCCGTCCTTTTGTGTGCCGGGCGGCGAAGAAGGCGGGCCTCACGGGCTGGGTGAAGAACCTGGGGGGCCTGGTGGAAATCAGGGCTTCCGGCGAGAGGGAGTCCTTTTTCGCATTGGAAAAATCATTGCAGGAGGCGCCCTATCCCATAGAGGTGGAGAGCCTGTCCAAAGAGGAGCTTCCTTTGGAAAGGTTCCCCGATTTCCGTGCCGCATCCAGCAGCGGGGAGCCGCTGGCCCCTCTTTTTCCTGCGGATATAGCCATCTGCCCTTCCTGCGAGAGGGAGCTCCATGAGGGGAAGGACCGCCATTTCCGTTATCCCTTCCTTTCCTGCACCGCCTGCGGGCCCCGGTATACCATAATCAAAAGCCTGCCCTATGACCGTCCCCGCACGACAATGGACGAATTTCCTCTCTGCAAAGACTGTGAAAAAGAATACAGGGATTTGAAGAACCGCCGCTGCCATGGGGAGACCATCTGCTGTCCCCGCTGTGGGCCGAAACTTTCCATGATTTCCAAATCCGGCGAGACCCTCACCGGGGAGGAAGCCATGGAAAGGGCCATTGCCCTGGTGAAGGCGGGGGAAATAGTGATGGTGAAGTCCATCGGCGGGTACAATCTTGTCTGCCGGGGAGATCAGGAGGAAACGGTGATCCGCCTGCGCCGCCTGAAGCACCGGGAGGGGAAGCCCTTTGCCCTCATGGTTCATTCTTTAAAAGAGGCGGAAACCCTCTGCTTCCTTACCGGTGAGGACAGGAAGCTCCTCACTTCTCCTGCACGGCCCATCGTGCTCTGCCGGCCTAAGAAGCATTTCTCCGCTGTGGCGGAGGGGGTGCCGCGGCTGGGGATTTTCCTTCCGCCTTCTGCTTTTTACGACCTTCTCACTGAAGGGGCGGGGGGCCCCCTGGTGGTAACCAGTGCCAATATGAGCGGTGAGCCCATCCTTTATAAAGATGAGGAGGCCCTTTCCTGGTTTAAGGCCCATGAAATCGATTTCCTCTTCACCAATAACCGTGACATCCTCCGTCCTGCCGATGACAGCGTGGTGAAGGCGGAAGAAAGCCACAGGGACATGATCCGCCGCACCCGGGGATTTCTGCCGGAGCCTGCGTTGCAGGGAGCGAAAGAGGGGGCCCTTTTGGCCATGGGAGCGGACATGGAGCCCTCCTTCTGCCTTACTGCCCAGGGGCGTTTGTATCCCGGGGAAATGCCCTGCGATTTGGAAAATGAATCTTCCGAAGATGCGTTCCTTCATATGATAGAGGACTGGGAAAATATGCTGGGCATCCGGCCCGAGCGGATTGTGACGGACCTTCATCCCCGCTATATTTCTTCAGCCCTGGGAGAGCGTCTTTCTGCGGACCGGGGGATTCCCCTCTGGAGAGTGCAGCATCATCAGGCCCACGGCCTTTCCGTTATGGCGGAGCATGGACTCTCGGGAAAGGCGGCGGCCTTCGTCTTCGACGGCACCGGCTATGGCACTGACGGCACCATCTGGGGCGGGGAAATCCTTCTTCTGGAGGGAAATGAAATGGAGCGGGCAGGCCATCTGGACGCCATGCCCCTTCTGGGCGGTGATATTTCCATGAAACAGGCCTGGAAGACCGCCCTGGCCAGCCTTGCCTATGCCGGCCTCTCTTCGGAAGACAGCCGATGGCCGCTGGTGAAGGCGGCCCTTGAGGGCGGCGTGAACTGCATCAGGGACTCCGCCATGGGGAGGCTCTTTGACAGCGCTGCTGCCCTCCTTCATATCAAAGAGGAAAACCGGTTCAAGGGAGAGTGCGCCATGGCCCTGGAAGACGCGGCCCGGCAGGCGCTCAGGGAAAGAAGGGCGCCCCTTCCCCTGCACCTCACCCTTCGGGAAGAGGAAGGGCGCCTCATCTGGCACAGGGAAGAACTCATTTCCGAGCTGGCAGGAAATGGTAAAATAGAGGAAGCAGCCCTGGGGTTCCACCGGGCCGTGGAAGAAATGGTGGTGGAAAGCGCCCGCCTTCTGGGCGTGGAACAGGTCATCCTCACCGGCGGCTGCTTTCATAATGGTATTTTATGGACGGAAATCAGAAATGCGCTGGAAAAGGAGCATTTCAAAGTCTATGGTAATGAAAAGGTTCCCTGCGGCGACGGAGGCATTGCCCTGGGGCAGGCCTGGTACGGGCTGCAGGGATAAGGAGGAACTATGTGTGTAGCCTATCCGGGAAGAGTGGTCAGCATGAAAGGCACCCATGGCATGGTGGATTTTTCCGGCACCGAAGTGCCGGTGAACCTGGCCATGGTGCCCGCCAAAATCGGGGATTATGTGCTCGTTCATGCAGGCATGGCCATCCAGATTGTGGAAAAAAAGGAAGCCCGTGACTGGATTTCCCTTTTTAAAGAAATCGAGGAGACAGGGAAGAAATGAGAGAAAAAGAACTGGCCCATTACCTCTCTGCCTATGACGGGCCGCCCCTCCGGCTCATGGAGGTCTGCGGCACCCATACATCCTCTTTGTATCGGAGCGGCATCCGGCAGATCCTGTCACCGAACATCACCCTCCTTTCAGGCCCCGGCTGTCCCGTGTGCGTGACCCCCACCGCCTATATCGACAAACTGGTGTCCTACGCCATGAAGGAAGGGCACAAAGTGCTGGCCTTCGGCGACCTGCTGGCAGTGCCGGGAAGCCGCATGTCCCTTTCCGGCGCCAGGGACCGGGGCGGTGCGGTGGATTTCTTCTACAACCCCGAAGACGCCCTTGCCATGGCGGAAAAGGACAGGCATACCACCTTCGTCCTGGCGGCGGTGGGCTTTGAAACCACCGCCCCCGTGTGGGCGGATTTAATCAAGCGGGTGCATGATGAGAATATTCCCAACATCCGCTTCCTGACCGCCCTGAAAACCATGCCGGAAGCCATGCATATCCTGGCAGGAGACCTCCATATCGACGGATTCCTCTGCCCCGGCCACGTGGCGGTGATTACCGGCACCGGGGACTTCCGGAAACTGGGCGAAGCGTCTGGAAAGCCCATGGTGGTAGGCGGCTTTTCCCCGGCCCTCCTTCTTCGCGCCCTTACCAGGCTGGTGCTGGAAGCCTCAAAAAAGCAGGGGGGATTCTGGAACGAATACCCCTCTGTGGTGCGGGACGAAGGAAATCCCAGGGCCCTTGCCCTTATGAAGGACGTCTTCACACCGGGAGACGCGGTGTGGCGGGGCCTGGGAAATATAAAGGGCTCGGGACTCTATATTTCAAAAACCTATGAATCACTGGACGCAGGCAGCCGGGGCCTTACGGAAGATGTGATGCCCAGGGGCTGCTGCTGCGCCTCCGTCCTGACCGGGCGCATGACCCCGTCCATGTGCCCCTGCTTCGGCAGGGCCTGCACACCGGACCATCCCGTAGGAGCCTGCATGGTTTCCGGCGAAGGGGCCTGCTCCATTACCTATCGGGGAGGCTAATATGAAAATCGAACTGCGCCATGGTTCCGGCGGCGAGGAAACAGGCCGCCTTATCCATGAACTTTTTGCAAAATATTTCAAAAATCCCATTCTGGATGCCATGGAAGACGGTGCTGTGCTGCCTGCCATGGAAGGAAATCCGGTCCTCACCTCCGACAGCTTCGTGGTGGAACCCCTCTTCTTCCCCGGCGGGGACATAGGGAAACTTTCCATCTGCGGCACGGTGAACGACCTTTCCTCCATGGGCGCCAGGCCCCTCTACCTCACCGCCTCCTTCATCCTGGAAACAGGGCTGGACACGGAAACACTGGAAAAAGTGGCAGCCTCCATGGCGGAAACCGCCAGAGAAGCAGGTGTTTCCATCGTGGCAGGGGACACCAAGGTGGTGGAAGGCAAAGGGGGCCTTTACATCAATACCGCCGGTATCGGTGAAAGAGCAAAGGGTTGCACCATCTCCGCCTCCGCCATGGAAGAAGGGGACGCCGTCCTCCTCACCGGCACCATGGGCGACCACCACGGCACCATATTGACCGAAAGACTCCACATGAAAAGCAGCCTTCGGAGCGACTGCGCCCCCTTAAACGGTCTGGTGCAAAGCCTGCTGGAAGAAGGCCTTGCCATCCACACCATCCGGGACATCACCAGGGGAGGCCTTGCCACCGTGGCAAACGAACTGGCAGAAGCCTCCGGCAAAGCCATGGAACTCATGGAAGAGCACATCCCGGTGTCTGAAAAAATCCGTGAACTCTCCGGCATCCTGGGCCTCGACCCCCTCACCATGGGGAACGAAGGCAAAATGATCATCGTCCTTCCTGAAAAAGAAGCGGACAAAGCCCTTGCCATCCTTCACGAAAACCCCTACGGCAGAGACGCCGCTCGGGCAGGCCGTATCACCAAAGGTCAGGGCGTCCACCTCATCACCGCCTACGGAGGAAAAAGAAAACTCCTGCCCTTAAGAGGAGAAGGACTGCCGAGGATATGTTGATGATAGTGGGCTGGTGGGCTGGTGGGGTAGTGTACTAGTGAGCTAGTGTACTAGTGGGACAGTGAAACAGTGGGACAGCTATCCGCTGGCCGCTATCCGCTGGCCGCGGTGGTGGGCGCCCTTTAAAAATCATTGGGCGCCATTATAATAAAACCATGCAGCCTCACTCCGCACGTGGAAATGCATTTCCCCCTTTGGCGGCTGGCGGCACCACCTTTACCGCGGAGGGTGGACTTTTAACGGCGTTATACGTAGTGCAACTTATGATAATACGGTAAGAGTAGAAAGACTTATTCTCCCCCCTGAATAGGGGGGAGTCCCGCGGAGCGGGATAGGGGGTGGCCGCGCCAGCGGCCAATCATTGTAATATAAATCTTGCTGATGAATCCTAAGGTACAAGCCTTATTCAGCTGGCTACTGGCTGTTAACTGCCATTTCCGCTACGCTTAGCAGCCCTTCCCGCCGACCGGTATTTACGGGCAGATGAGACACTATCGCCATGCACCAGGATTCTTCCCTGTGTTCAGAATGACCATGTGAGACGGGAAGGTAATCCCGTAACGCCCTTGCCCACCCCTGTCTAAGGGGTGGGTGGCGAGCGCAGCGAGCCGGAAGGGGTTAGCCGTCAGGCGGCATTTATATTCATCACCGCCGAAGGCGGTGATACCATAACCCTCAGCCGCCAAAGGCGGCTGTCAAGCTTGAGAACCCTAAGAACCTTCGCCCCCCTTTGGTACTACGTACCACCTTCCCCCCCGCAAGCGGTGGGACAACAGGGGGGGCCGAACCTTCTGAACCCGGGCGGCAGGCAGCAGATGCCGCCTGAGGCCCCTTGACAACCCCGCCATCCCTCTATACACTTGACAATAAGATGATTTCAGAGAGGGGAAACCCTTTTTCCCCTATTTCATACAAGGAGGAACTATGTATAAAATTCAGAAAAAGATTGACAAATGTTTAGACCTTGTAGCCAGAGATGAAAAGGTGGTAGCACCCTGCCAGCACCTTTCCTACTATCCCTTTGCCGTGGAAAGCGGAAAAGGGGAAATCCTGAAAGATGCCGACGGCAATGAATACATCGATTTTCTCACCAGCGCCTCTTCCCTGAACCTGGGAAGCTCCAACCCCATCCTCACGAAGGCCATTGAAGCCCAGCTGAAAAAATGCACCCAGTACACCGCTGCCTATTCCTACAATGAGCCCATGATTTCCTATGCGGAAAAGCTCACCTCCGTCTACCCCGGCGGCGTGAAGGCCAAAATCGCCTTCGGCAACTGCGGCTCCGACGGCAACGACGCTGCCGTGAAATTCGCAAGAGCCTACACAGGACGGACGAAAATCATTACCTTCATCAACGGCTACCATGGAAATACCTACGGCTCCTCCTCCATGACCACCTGTACCACCCGCATGCATGCGAAAATGGGACCCTTCCTTCCGGAAATCTACCATTTCCCCTTCTACGGAGACGATGTGCCCGATGAAATCGTAGAAAAAGAAGCGGTGCGGGACATTGAAACCGCCTTCAAAACCTACATGCCCGCCGACGAAGTGGCAGCCGTAGTCATCGAAGCCATCCAGGGCGACGCCGGCATTCTGCCCGCCCACCCCATCTTCATGAAGAAACTCTATGACCTCTGCAAAAAGCACGGCATCCTCTTCATCGATGAAGAAGTACAGCAGGGCTTCTGGAGAGCAGGCCACTTCTTTGCCATTGAAAACTACCCCGGCATCATCCCCGACGGCATTATCATGGGCAAATCCATCGGCGCCGGCCTCACCCTGGGCGCCTTCATGGGCAGAGCCGAAATCATGGACTGCCTCCCCGCCCCGGCCCACCTCTTCACCCTGGGCGGCAACGCCATCGCCTGCGCCGCAGGTAACGCCGCCTTCGACTACTACAAAACCGAAGAATTCCAGACCATCTACAAGAGAAACTGCGCCCAGATCAAAGAAGAAATGGAAACACTGAAGAAGAATCACCCGGATCGCGTAGCCTTCTACCGCGGCCGCGGCATGTCCTGGGCCATCGGCATCGTGAAGAAAGATGAAAAAGGAAATCCCGTTCCCGACGGAGACGGCACCTTCAAAGTCTGCTTCCGCTCCTACGAAAAAGGACTTATCATCATCACCCTGGGAGAAAACCTCCTCCGCGTACAGCCGCCCCTCAACATCTCCTCCGAAAATCTGCACAAAGCCTTCACCATTCTGGACGAATCCCTGACAGAACTGGAAAAAGGAGAAATCCCCGACGGCGTCTTCGACTACCGCCACGGCTGGTAATGCCTCTATTGCATAAAAAAACGACTGCTCCGGCAGTCGTTTTTTCTATGCGTCAAATGCGGCGGGAAACGGTGTTCCCGAAGGTTGACGCGCCCTTAAGGGCGCGAGGGTTGATGGGCCATGCGCTGACGCGCTGGCCCAAGGGTTCTGTCCGGGACCGGCTGACGCCTCCCGGACAGTTTGAGGGCTCCGCCCAGGGTAGTTATAAAGTATCGCTCTGTGCGTATTCCGCATGGAATACGCAAGTCGGGCGAAGTTGGCCTCTAGCCTGCCCAATAGGAGGCCTTCCTTTTAATCGCCCGACCGATTGGGGAGGTAGGCGCCGGTGGCGCCATTTTATCGCCGCCTTCGGCGGCATTTATATTCATCGCCGCCGAAGGCGGCGATACCACAACCCTCAGCCACGCAGTGGCTGTCAAACCTAAGAACCTTAAGAACCTTCGGCCCATCAGGGCCGTCAACCCTCACGCCAAAGGCGTGTCCAAGGCCGCCTTCGGCGGCCTCACATCCCTACCGTCTCATCCAGCGGTTCCTGGCAGAAGAGCTTCATGGCGCCCTCCGCCATCTTATCCCCCTCATGGGCGGCGCCTTCCACCACGTCCAGTTTCCAGCGGAAAGGCACACCCAGCTCCGCCGCCTTGGCTTCGCAGAAATGGAAATAATTATTGCACCGCTCCATGCGGTTCATCCCCTGGGCATCCGCCTCCGGCGTATCCCGGAAAGGCTTCTCCCTGGAAATATCATTTCCTCCCATGAGCATGATCACCGGACGGGAAAAAGCCCGGGCCAGATCCCTGTCGGAGAGAGGCACATTCTTGATGCCGTAGGGATAGCACACATTTTTATCGGGCATGGTAAACCAGCCCGCATTGGCACAGACGATGGCATCTGCCGCAGGATGGCTGGCAAAGAGAGAATACCGGTGCATCAGCTGGCCGCCGGCGGAGTGGCCGAAAAGGATGACCTTCCCCTTCGCCCTCGTCCGGCGACGGATGGCGGCAGTCACATGGTCGATGGCATCAAACGTCCACTGCTTCCGCGGCTGGATATGGCCCGATTCCCCCTCCGCATCGGAAATATTTCCCTCCTGATACCACCGGGCACCGGGGTACTTCTTCGGCGAAAACTCCGGGCAGGCGATGAGCATATTGAAACGCACCGCCAGATCTTCCAGATGCTTCTCAAACCGCTCCGCCTTCCGTGTATACCCCGGGAAAGCGATAAACACCGGCTGATCCTCCGTCCAGGTAGCAGGCTTGTAATAATAAACCGGAATCGGATCCCTGCAGGTACCGCTGGGATCCTCCAAGAAATAAGAACTCTCACCCACCGGCAGAGACAAAGCCTTCCGCCGCGGGAGCAGATACGCAGTCACAGCGCCAAGGGCCAGTGCGGCCAGCGCCTTCGTAACCTTACCCAATCGTAAAATCTCCTTAGATAAATGAAGTCAGATAAAGAAGGCAAGCACCCTCCAATTGCCATATTATAGCACGGGAAGGGGTATAAGACGATAGAAGGCAGCGGATAGACGATAAATGATAGACGATAAATGATAGACGATCGGCATCAGAATCTCCTGCGGAGAAAGTCGCACATTGCACAGCACTCATAGTGTCTTTTTTTAGAGGAAAGGTAGTGCCGCAGGCACAAAAGGGGCTCCTTCCTGTCGACCGGTATTTACGGGCAGATGAGTGACTGGCGGCATGTACCAAGATTCTTCCCTGTGTTCGGAATGACTTGCCCGGCGGGAGGTTTAGCGCGTAACGCCCTTGCCCACCCCTGTCTAAGGGGTGGGTGGCGAGCGCAGCGAGCCGGAAGGGGTTGGCCGCCAAAGGCGGCCCCAATGATACTCCTCCCTCCCACCGGCCACTATATAACCGGAGAAGCGAAGAGCCCGGAAGGGCCGGCCGCCAGTCCCGCCTGCGCGCAACCATGGAAAGCGGGACGGCCGAACTCCTTCCTCATCAACTCTTCTCCACCAGCCGGCTGAAAAGTACATAAAGAAACTTCCTGGAATTCTCAAAGACAGAATCCCTGTCCAAAGCGCTTTCGGTGCCCGCTTCAGGATTTCAGGGAGTTTTTTTGCGTGTCTGAAAAGGAAGGGGCAGCAGTGACAGGTGTGAAGGTGAAGGTTTTCATGGGGCATTAAATGACCAATGAAAATTCCTGAATCCGGGGAAGCCCATAATTACGGAGATTTGCCAGAAGTAAAAATATTTTGGTAAAATAAGGAAGAAAGCACAGGCTCTCGATAAGTACAGCTTTCTTTTCGGGAAATGGTCAGGTTCACTGCCGCATAGGCAGTTTAGAAATACCAAAAGGCTAAAAAGCGGGCATTCCGAGAGTTCACTGCCGCATAGGCAGTTTAGAAATACGCTGGGAGCTGGTGTATCTCCTGCTGACCGTTCACTGCCGCATAGGCAGTTTAGAAATCCGGGGGAATGGGTTCGAGCTGGCGGATGATGTTCACTGCCGCATAGGCAGTTTAGAAATTGCGGGAAGCCCAAGGCCACGTTGTTTTATCGTTCACTGCCGCATAGGCAGTTTAGAAACGGAGGGAGTAGCGCAGATTCAATCGTGGGTTGTTCACTGCCGCATAGGCAGTTTAGAAATCTTCGGAGGCGGGGGAGGCTCCAATGGAAATGTTCACTGCCGCATAGGCAGTTTAGAAAATCTTGCTTACAAGTGTAGACAAGACGCAAGCGTTCACTGCCGCATAGGCAGTTTAGAAAATCAAGGACATCCTGGCCCATTTGCCGGAGGAGTTCACTGCCGCATAGGCAGTTTAGAAATTTGTGGCTTTGTCCAGGCGTTTGCCGGTTTTGTTCACTGCCGCATAGGCAGTTTAGAAATATGAGCTCTTTGGTGAGGACTGGCCTCATTAGTTCACTGCCGCATAGGCAGTTTAGAAATGGATAAAGTGCCCGGGGTAATCTTTGACGGATGTTCACTGCCGCATAGGCAGTTTAGAAAATGCATAAGATTTTTTCATTTTGAATCATCCTGTTCACTGCCGCATAGGCAGTTTAGAAAATGCATAAGATTTTTTCATTTTGAATCATCCTGTTCACTGCCGCATAGGCAGTTTAGAAATTCAGGCGTCGGGGTCTGATAACACTTGATGAGTTCACTGCCGCATAGGCAGTTTAGAAATGGGGCAGTCGCCACGGCTGCCCCGGAGATGAGTTCACTGCCGCATAGGCAGTTTAGAAATATAGTCTCAGAGCGGTTAATCTGTTATAACTGTTCACTGCCGCATAGGCAGTTTAGAAAAGTTAAGGCCTTTTCCTTGACAGTTTCCCATTGTTCACTGCCGCATAGGCAGTTTAGAAATCAAATCATTAAAAATGTTGTTTTCAAGCCATGTTCACTGCCGCATAGGCAGTTTAGAAAATTCTATTTTTTCAGAACCAACCAACACAACAGTTCACTGCCGCATAGGCAGTTTAGAAATCCGATACCCCGAGCGCCATCAGGCGCTCGAGGTTCACTGCCGCATAGGCAGCAAAGCTATCAACAGTTTGGAATTTCCGATTTATTCACTGACTTCTATGCTTGAATTTCAGAAAAATTATTTTTTTATTAGATTTTTTGTGTCATGTCATCTTCTGTCATTATCAAATGATACAATAAATGAAAATATAAGTATTTGATTCATTTATTTCAAAACGAAAGTGATGAAGACTATGAATACTTTACTTTCCAAGTCCGATTTCAAGGTTATTCTTCATTCGAAGCGGGCCAATATTTACTATCTTGAAAAATGCAGGGTCATGCAGAAGGATGGTCGGGTTGTTTATCTGACACAAAGTAAGGATAAAAACCTGTTTTGGAATATTCCGGTGGCTAATACGACAGTAATTCTTCTGGGCAATGGTACGTCCATCACCCAGGGGGCCATGCGGATTCTCTGTGGAGCCGGTGTAATGGTGGGATTCTGCGGAGGCGGTGGTACGCCGCTGTTTGCCGGTACGGATATTGAATGGCTCAGCCCGGGTAATGAGTATCGCCCGACTGCCTATATGCAGGGGTGGATGTCTTTTTGGTATGATGAATCGAAACGTCTTAGAGCAGCCAAAGTGTTTCAGCAGGAAAGATGCCGATTTTTGGAGAAAGTGTGGTCATTTGATGATGAACTCCAGGATGAGGGATTTTATGCAGATGATGCAGATGTGGAAGCAGCTTTGGCTTTTTATCGTGCCAAAATTGAAAATGCAGATGATGTGACGGAGTTATTGCTGGCAGAGGCAGAGTTTACAAAACATCTTTATAAATATGCGGCGTCCAATGTGCGGATGACCGGCTTTGTCAGAAAAAGGGAAGCAGATGATAAGGCCAATATCTTCCTGGACCATGGTAATTATCTGGCCTATGGCCTGGCGGCCTGTACCTTATGGGTTCTGGGGATACCCCACGGTTTTGCTGTGATGCATGGGAAAACTCGTAAAGGGGCCCTGGTTTTTGATGTGGCTGATTTGATTAAAGATTCCATTGTTCTTCCCTGGAGCTTTATCTGTGCGTCCAAAGACTGGAAGGATAAGGAGTTTCGGGAGAAGTGCCTTGAGAAATTTACGGAACATAAAGTGCTTGACTTCATGTTTGATGTGGTCAAACGAGTGAGCCTGGAGGCAGGTGATTGCTCATGATGGTTCTTTTTATCAGCCAGAGCATAAAAAAGGCGCAGCTTGTCACCCGCCGCATTTTGGATCAGTATGCCGACCGTATTGGAAATGATGTATGGAGAACAGTGATTACATCGGATGGACTGGAAACGGTTAAAGTGCTGTTGAAAAAGAATGCATCCAGAAATACAGCGGTAGCCTGTCACTGGATCCGCTCCAGAAATCGGGATGATTTGTTGTGGATTGTAGGACGCAGGGACGCTTTTGATGAAAATGGACGTGTTCCGGTCAATTTTACTACGAAGGAAATGATTCATGAAGACTGGGAGAATGACTGGGCCTATCTTCCTTTTGTTACCATCCTCACTGCCCTGGCTGCTTTATTCCATGACTGGGGTAAGGCCTCTGACTATTTCCAAGACAAATTGGCCAGGGGACTTCTGACAGCAGATCCTTTCCGGCATGAATGGATATCCTGCAAGATATTGGAAGCGGTCGTTCGCTGCAGTCATGCCTGGGATGATGATAAAAAATGGCTTGCTTTTCTGGCAGAAGGGAAATTTGATCAGGACAAAGTCAGGAAAGCGATGACAGAAGGGGATCCGGAAAAGCTGGCTCCGCTGCCGCCGCTGGCAGGCCTTCTGACATGGATCATCTTTTCTCATCATCGCCTGCCTGATCCGGATAAGACGGTAAGAAACAAGTATGACGGAAGGCAGAGAAAAAACATTGGCGATATGCTGCAAAGCATCAGCGGAACATGGGGCTATGAAAATAAAGAAGCCCAGGAGCCGGCGGCTTTGGAGAAGTGTCTGACCTTTTCGGCAGGATTTCTTTGGGATGATGCGCCGATATGGAGAAAAATGGTCAAAAAATGGTGTCTCCGGGCCCTGGAGAGCTATGACAGGCTGGCAGGCATGATGACAGGACCAGAGCTGCAGCCGGTTCTGCGGAGATGTTTGAATGATGCAAGACTTGGTTTGATGCTTGGAGATCACTACTTATCTTCTCTTCGGCGGGCAGATGATCAAAGCTGCTGGGGAGCTCGCACATTGTGGGCCAATACGGATCGGAAATCAGGAAAGCCCAAACAGTATTTGGAAGAACATCTTGTAGGCGTAACAAAGCAGGCATTGAGAATCGCCCATAGGCTTCCGGCCTTTTCTGAGAACATGGAAAAAGCCTATGATGTGCATTCTCTTAAAAAGACAAGCCCTCCTGCTTTTCGGTGGCAGGACAGGGTGGCTGCAAAAATCAGGAAGTACAGAGACAGTGATGAAAGAAAACGGGGCTGGTTTATTATAAATATGGCCAGCACTGGCTGCGGGAAAACAATGGCCAATGCCAAAATCATGGAAGCTGTATCGGAAGATGGCGAATCCCTGCGTTATGTGCTTGCCCTCGGACTGCGCTCGCTCACCCTGCAGACAGGGGACGAGTACAGGGACCGGATTGGCCTGTCTCCTGATGAAATGGCTGTTATCATAGGGTCTAATGCGGTGCTGAAGCTTCATCAGCAAAGCCCTGGCTCATTATCGGATCCATCTATCTATGGCGAAGATGGAACTCTCATGGAGCAGGAATTAAGCTGCGTGAATACCCAGTCGGAAAGCCAGAATCAATTTTTGAATATCTTTTTTGACCCGGACCATCCGGACAGTGCACAGAAGAATAAAAATTTCCTTTACAAACCGGTGCTGGTAACCACCATTGACCATATGATGGGAGCAGTGGAAACAAAGCGGGGCGGCAGATATATACTTCCCAGCCTTCGCCTTATGTCATCCGATCTGGTTATTGATGAAATTGATGATTTTGACAGGGAAGATCTGACTGCCATTGCCAGACTCGTCCATCTGGCCGGCATGTATGGAAGAAACGTGGCGATCTCCTCAGCAACCATCCCGCCGGATCTGGCAGAAGGTATGTACAGATCCTATATGGCGGGGCTGGCCTGCCGGAACGCTTTCTTCTCCGAGAAAAAAGCAGGTACTGTGGTCTGGTGCGATGAATTCAGGACAGATGTACAGACCATGGATACGGAAGACAGCCGGTTTGCGGAAAATCATGACCGGTTTATCAAAGCCAGGATAGAAAAACTGAGGAAAGAACCGGCCAAGAGGAGAGGATTCCTTGTCCCCTGCAAAGTCAATGATGATGAATCCGATCTGATAAAGGGATATTTCAGCAGTATAAAGCAGGCAGTTCTTCAGCTCCATAGAGACCATCATGTGGTGGATCGGAAAACAGGAAAAAATATTTCTATCGGCGTCATCAGGATGGCTAATGTCAATCCCTGTGTGGAGCTCAGCCTGTATCTTATGCAATGTAACTGGCCGGATCATACGGCGGTCAGGGTGATGACATATCACAGCCGGCAGATTCTCCTCCTCCGCCACGAGCAGGAAAAATATCTGGACTCCGTATTGAAGCGGAAGCAGGAAAATGGGCAGGTCGTCGATATAGAAGACCCGGTCATGAGAAACCATATCGATCATGAGACAGAAGAGGATCTTATCTTTATCCTTGTGGCTACACCGGTAGAGGAAACAGGACGGGATCATGATTTCGACTGGGCCGTCATCGAGCCTTCTTCCGGACGTTCCATTATCCAGTTGGCAGGCAGAGTGCTCCGCCATAGAAAGAGGACGGAAGATATTTCCAGCGCCAACATAGCCGTCATGGATTATAACCTGCGGGGACTGCAAGGACAGAAAAGGGCTTTCATTTGGCCCGGTTATGAGGATGGGAGATATGTGCTGGAAACGCATTGCATGGAAGAACTGATAGATGGGAAGAGGATGGAGAAAAAGATTGATGCGGTGCCCAGAACTCGTAAAGCTTCTCATCTGGAGCCCTGTAGAAGATTGATAGACCTGGAACAGCAGATTATGGCTGATTTCAACAGTTTTACCGACACGGGCCCGCAGTGCATCAACGGGTGGAATCACGAAGCCTGGTGGATGACAGCTCTGCCACAGGAAATGAACCGGTTCAGGCGGGCAGACATACCGGAAGAGAAGTTGTATGCTAAGTATATAGATGGAAAGGTCTGTCTCTGCGAGCAGGATGCAGACACATCCTGCAGCAAGGTGTATGGTATTGAACCGTATACGGGTATGACGCCTGGCATGAAGAAAAGGCTGTGGCTTTCAGATGAAGAACGGAATTACATAAAACTTCTTGAAAGTTTGGCAGCAGGACAGGACGGACCAAAAGAGGAACTTATGAAAAGATACTCCGAAATTTTTGGCGAAATAACGCTTCCGGCGTCTAAAAACAATGCCAAAATACTTCTATATTCTGATCAGTTGGGACTATTTCATATGGAAAAGGAGGAATCGGAAATTGGGAAAGCTCAGTGAATATATACAGGAACAGGCAAAGAAGAAAAACAAAACGCCTGAAGTCTGGCTGGAAGGTGTACTGGCTAATCTCTCCAAATGCACGCTGGCAACGCATGTCGGAAAATTTTCAAATCCGGACAGTAAGGTTGTTATTTATGATAATTCGCAATCAGGTATGGACGGTCTTGTAACTACAACTTCCTCTGCATGCGAAACAGATATGATTTACTCCTCTGCAGCCTATATGGCATCTACAAAGCTTCTGCTTCAACCTATGGAGGATGGCAAAAGCTGCCTGGAGCATTTGCAGACAGGTGAAAGTGATGTATATGAAGAATTTGGGCAGTTTGGCATAAAGCAAGAACGGATCCATGAAGCATTGGATGGGATAAAGAAAGCGGAAAGCCTGGAAACTGATGGCAGACTGAGACAGGTTTATTTCCCGGTAGGAGAACATGATTATCATTTATTGACAGTGCTCCCGGCTTCTTCTCTTATGGAAACCATGAGCAGCAGGATAAAAGTGATGAATCATAGATGGTTTGATACGAACAATAAGAAAAAAGACGTATTTGGTGAATCTGCCAGCCATATAAGCAATCTAACGGTTATAGGATTTGGGGGAACCAAGCCACAGAATATCAGCACGTTAAATGCAAATTCCGGAGGGAAAGCTTACCTCTTGTATTCTATGCCGCCGATAATCAGCGATGAACATACCAGACTTCCCAAGCATGACATCTTTATGGAATGCATTCCTTATAGTATCTGCAATGATGCTATCCAAAAGCTGCATAAACTATTTACAATGGACAGAAATAATATGGACATTCGAGCAAAAGTTCGATTCCACATAGAAAATGTGGCAGACTATTGTATAGAAACCGCAGAAATTATACGGATGCATCAGGAGGGCTGGAGTCTTGAGGGAAAATACAGGAACCTTTCATTAGCTCAGAAAATTTGGCTGGACTGTGTCTATGAGAAGGAATGGGGAAATGATGAATGGCGCCATGAAGTGGGGAAGCAGTTCGGAAAATGGATCATTCGACTCTATGGCCGAATAGAAGGTTCCGAAAAAGTTGCTTTGGGAGATGAAGAAATGCAGATGTTTTCTGAAGTGATGGAAGATGCCTTAAAAAAGGAAGTGAATTCTGCCTTATGAAATCTTATTTATTGATTCGCCATATGAAAGTCCATAATGCCAATGCCATGAGCAGTACCCTGACCATAGGCGTACCGGCAGTGACAGCTTGGATGGGAGCAGTGCATGCTTTGGAAAGAAAGATCAGGCAGCAGAAAACATGGAATCATATCCGCTTTCCCCGTGCGGGCATTTCGTTTCATCAATGCAACCTGCAGGTATACAAAGGAATAGGCGATTCCTATTATTCTATCATTGGAACAGCCAATCCACTGCGGAAGAAAGGTGCAGGCTTTGAGAGGCCTCCCTTTATTGAAGAACCGCGTATCCATCTTGATATATCCCTTCTGGTGGAAGTGGAAGGACTGGATGGGGACAATGACGAAGAATTTCTTGCCTGCGTCCGGCAGCTCCTGCCATCTATGAAAATAGCCGGCGGGGACATTCTGGAAATCAGGAAATCCAGGCTCTGCTATGCTGACAGGGATCATCCACAGGAAGAAAGAAAAGTATTGTCTGCTTTAATGCCCGGATTTGTCCTGATTGAAAGGGATGACCTCATTCGACAGATGACAGAAACAGGAACTGACAGTCTGCAGGCGCTGCTGGATTATCTTAAAATTACTAGAACTGCACGGAAAGATGAAAATGGAAATATAGACGGATGGGATTATTTCCGAAAAGGAAATGGATGGCTGGTTCCTATTTCTGTTGGATTCAAAGGGATCTCCAAACTCGGAAAAGTAAAAAATCAGAGAGACACTTCCGTTCCTCACCAATTTGTAGAAAATGCGGTGACTCTGGGAGAATTCCGAATGCCCTATCGTTTTGAACATGTTGACGATATTCTGTGGCATTATGAATATGACAGTAAAAATAGTTTATATCTCTGCAGTAATCATAAATAAGGAGGAAAAGATGATGGCTGACAAAAATTTCAAAAAGGCTTCTGTGTTGGCATTTGAAAAGAAACTGGTGGTATCGGATGGGTACATGTATGGTACTATCTGGGAGAATCGTGACCATGATGCAAGTCCAATCAAACTGGTTGAAAAATCGGTTCGAGGCACGATTTCCAACCGGCTTAAAAAAGCGGTAAAAAATGATCCGGCAAAATTAAATGCACAGGTAGAAAATCCTAATCTTCAGACTGTAGACAGTGCATCTCTGGCTTTGGATCAGGATACGTTAAAGCTGGTATATACGGTGAAAGTGCTTTCCGGTGTACAGTACCCCTCTGCCTGCAACAGCGCCAGCCACTATGAAGGAATTCGTTCCATGGGAACAGAATTTATTAAAGAACAGGGATTTAAGGAACTGGCACACAGGTACGCATATAATCTGGCAAATGGCCGCTTTTTATGGAGAAACCGGGTTGGGGCAGAAGCATTGGAAATCCGGGTGCATATTGCGGAATATAATAAAAACTGGGTATTTGATGGGTACCGGTATTCGTTGAAAGATTTTGATGAAGATGCTTCTTCTGTTGATGAATTAGCTGCGCTGATTGCAGATACACTGTCTGGAGAGAAAACGTCCCTTCTCATTGAAGTAGAAGCATTTGCAAAAGTAGGAAAAGGGCAGGAAGTGTACCCCAGCGAAGAATTGATTTTGGATAAGGGCAAAGGCAAAAAGAGCAAAGTTCTTTATCATGTAAATGGCATAGCAGCTATGCATTCTCAGAAACTGGGCAATGCCATCCGGACCATTGATACCTGGTATCCGGAGTATGATGGGAAAAGGAATGGCCCCATTGCAGTAGAGCCCTATGGCGCAGTTACAAATCTCGGTATTGCATACAGACCGCCAAAGGAGAAAAAGGATTTCTATACCCTTTTTGACGCATGGTCAGAAGGAAATAAACCGGACAGCATAGATGATCAGAACTATGTCATGGCAGTTCTGGTAAGGGGAGGAGTCTTTGGCGAAGGGGATAATGACTGATGAATGTATACTATCAGGAAATCACATTGATTCCGGATGGAGAAACACCGGCTTTTTTCCTTATGTCCAAGGTCTTTATGCAGATACACCTGGCTTTGGGAAATTGGAAAAACCGGACCGGCAGCCAGCCTTTCGGTATCTCCTTCCCGCAGTATGAAGAAAAAAGCCTGGGCGTAAAAATCAGGATATTTGCTGAAAGCAGAGAGCAGCTGGAAAAACTGGATATAGAAGGATCCCTGGAAAGGCTTAAGGATTATGTTCACTTGACATCCATTAGAAAAGTGCCGGTAAACAGGATAACCGGATATGCATCTTTCAGCCGTTATCAGCCGGACGCATCGGTGGAGCAGAAGGCCAGTAGATTTTCTGCTCGGCATCCGGGTACATCCTATGAGGAAAATCTTTCCCTGATGAAACAGAAAAAAGAAGACTACGGCAAACCTTTCATCCATATGAAGAGTTTGTCCGGCGGTCAGAAATTTAATCTGTTCATAGAAAAGACGCCCCAAGCCGAAGAGATGAGAGGAACCTTCAGTACCTATGGCCTGAGCCGAGCTGCATCCCTGCCTGAATTTTGACCAATGATAAAATAGCAGTCGGCGAAACATCGATAAATACGTAATCTTTTCATCTGGCCGGAAAACATTGGTTGATTTGGTAAAAACCTGAAAAAGACACGAATCTATCGGTGCTCCTTTCTGCACATCTTCAGTTCACTGCCGCATAGGCAGTTTAGAAACGGTCGTCTTCCTCGGAGCGTGGGAGGAAATCGTTCACTGCCGCATAGGCAGTTTAGAAATTTTACCCGCAGGGTTATGGCCGTACAAGTAAGTTCACTGCCGCATAGGCAGTTTAGAAAGCGAAGAGTGTCGCCGCCGCTCATCCATTCGTGTTCACTGCCGCATAGGCAGTTTAGAAAATCATCGTAAACGGTGACGGCGAGGAAATGGAGTTCACTGCCGCATAGGCAGTTTAGAAACGTGACATTGTGGACCCCCTGGAAAGCGTTATGTTCACTGCCGCATAGGCAGTTTAGAAATCCGGGGGAATGGGTTCGAGCTGGCGGATGATGTTCACTGCCGCATAGGCAGTTTAGAAAACTTTTCGAGGTAAAGGTAGAGGCGGAAAAAAGTTCACTGCCGCATAGGCAGTTTAGAAAAAACCCGAGATTAAAAGGGCACTTGTAAGACTGTTCACTGCCGCATAGGCAGTTTAGAAATGTATTCGTTGCCGCAGAGCGGTCGCCTGTATGTTCACTGCCGCATAGGCAGTTTAGAAAGCTCTGCTCCCCCGGCCTCATTGGCCCTCTCGGTTCACTGCCGCATAGGCAGTTTAGAAAAATAAAGCGAATGTGGATCAAAATCAATAGATGTTCACTGCCGCATAGGCAGTTTAGAAATGACAGCCCCCTGCCGCCGGCCGAACAGGAAAGTTCACTGCCGCATAGGCAGTTTAGAAACATTTGGCCTCCAGCTTGCCGCCCCTGTTTGGGTTCACTGCCGCATAGGCAGTTTAGAAACTGTATTGTGTTTTTGTTGACTTGTGCATCAAGTTCACTGCCGCATAGGCAGTTTAGAAAAACTATGCCTACGGAGCCGTAGGATCTGTATTGTTCACTGCCGCATAGGCAGTTTAGAAAAGTCATGACCATTGACTTCAACAAGCGTCACCGTTCACTGCCGCATAGGCAGTTTAGAAATCGATGATTTTTTAAGAGTGGATATTTGATTTGTTCACTGCCGCATAGGCAGTTTAGAAATCGATGTGCAGGCAAGGCAGGTTAGCTTTGATGTTCACTGCCGCATAGGCAGTTTAGAAATCCATCAAGTAGCATTATTTTAATATGCCTATAGTTCACTGCCGCATAGGCAGTTTAGAAATCATAAGCTACCAAAATAGACTCATCTACATCGTTCACTGCCGCATAGGCAGTTTAGAAATGTGGCTCTCCGTCCCTCAATCCTGTGGCTCTGTTCACTGCCGCATAGGCAGTTTAGAAAATTTGTCATATCCACCCGTTGGATACTGTCCAGTTCACTGCCGCATAGGCAGTTTAGAAAAATGCTATGAGGGAATAACACTAGACCCCGACGTTCACTGCCGCATAGGCAGTTTAGAAATATCTACGCAGCGTTGTTGTTGTGGGTTTTACGTTCACTGCCGCATAGGCAGTTTAGAAATTCACTGTTTTCCATTCGTCCATAAGCATTTTGTTCACTGCCGCATAGGCAGTTTAGAAAAGCTTCTTCCCAATCTGGGATGCCACGGTGGCGTTCACTGCCGCATAGGCAGTTTAGAAAATTGATTCTTTTGCCATATCTAAATATGTATCGTTCACTGCCGCATAGGCAGTTTAGAAAGACCGGCGGCGCCGGCCTTTGGCTCGCCCAGCCGTTCACTGCCGCATAGGCAGTTTAGAAACTTTGCCTCCTCCGCAATCGTGCGAAGAGCACGTTCACTGCCGCATAGGCAGTTTAGAAACGTTGATGAATTAGCGAGCCATGCGCACCCATGTTCACTGCCGCATAGGCAGTTTAGAAATTGCGACCGTTTTCATGGATAATTCCATTTCTGTTCACTGCCGCATAGGCAGTTTAGAAATTGTTTGGTATAACGGATTTGTTTCTTATGACGTTCACTGCCGCATAGGCAGTTTAGAAAAGTTACCTTCTGCCATGTCCGCGGCTCCTTAGGTTCACTGCCGCATAGGCAGTTTAGAAAATCAATCGCCGACGGCTGAAACACTGTGCTCTGTTCACTGCCGCATAGGCAGTTTAGAAAATCAATCGCCGACGGCTGAAATACTGTGCTCTGTTCACTGCCGCATAGGCAGTTTAGAAATTAAAAACAATCACGGATACACAGACAAAAAAGTTCACTGCCGCATAGGCAGTTTAGAAATGTGCATTGCGCTAAAAATCAGTAAAAGTACAGTTCACTGCCGCATAGGCAGTTTAGAAAGTAAAATCCGGTCCGGTACGGTGAGATTATCGGTTCACTGCCGCATAGGCAGTTTAGAAAAATAATGAAGGATAAATACGACGGCCCGGAAAGTTCACTGCCGCATAGGCAGTTTAGAAAAGAATGTGCCCGACGGCAAGGCCAACATTAAAGTTCACTGCCGCATAGGCAGTTTAGAAAAGGGAGAACCCTTTACCCAGGAAAACCATGATGTTCACTGCCGCATAGGCAGTTTAGAAACGTAAGGTTGAGAAATCTCAACGAGAAGGAGAGTTCACTGCCGCATAGGCAGTTTAGAAATCATAATTCCATTCAGCTTTACGATGGAATCCGTTCACTGCCGCATAGGCAGTTTAGAAAACAGAAGAATATCTGAATAATTAGACGATCCTGTTCACTGCCGCATAGGCAGTTTAGAAACTATCGTACGGTCTGACTTCTTGGCCGCCGCTGTTCACTGCCGCATAGGCAGTTTAGAAATGCCTGAGAAGAAAGAGGAAGAAAAGAAGGATGTTCACTGCCGCATAGGCAGTTTAGAAACCTGACGTTTTAAGAATTTACCCTGATGAAACGTTCACTGCCGCATAGGCAGTTTAGAAATTTATCACCAGGGACCGGGTGGCCGGGCGGGTGTTCACTGCCGCATAGGCAGTTTAGAAATGACGCGGACTTCGGGTTCTACCGTTCCGTGGGTTCACTGCCGCATAGGCAGTTTAGAAATGTCGATGGCGGCGGCGCGGTCACTATCATCTGTTCACTGCCGCATAGGCAGTTTAGAAACCTCCCTTCCCGCCGGTCGATATCCTTTTATTGTTCACTGCCGCATAGGCAGTTTAGAAACATGCGGACAACGGTAGACGGGGAGGACGCACCGTTCACTGCCGCATAGGCAGTTTAGAAACAGGACACTATGGTTAGCGAAAGAAACAAAGCGTTCACTGCCGCATAGGCAGTTTAGAAATTTTGAAACGATTCTCAATTAAAATCAAAAAAGTTCACTGCCGCATAGGCAGTTTAGAAATTGATGTAAGCTAATTCGTCGGCTTCCAGATCGTTCACTGCCGCATAGGCAGTTTAGAAATTATGGCTCTCTCCACCACCACATCCTGGCGAGTTCACTGCCGCATAGGCAGTTTAGAAATTGAACATGGCGGAGGCAGAGGCGCAGTAGATGTTCACTGCCGCATAGGCAGTTTAGAAAATGGGTTCTTTAATAATTGTAGAGGCTCCACTTGTTCACTGCCGCATAGGCAGTTTAGAAAATCATCAGCATCCTAACGGTTTCCTTATCAGAGTTCACTGCCGCATAGGCAGTTTAGAAATGCCTGGTAACCGGCGGACAGGTAAGTTTTATGTTCACTGCCGCATAGGCAGTTTAGAAAATGAGCTGTGCGCAGGCTTCTATCTGCGCATCGTTCACTGCCGCATAGGCAGTTTAGAAATACGACCTTTGCCAATATGCACGACTTCATGAGTTCACTGCCGCATAGGCAGTTTAGAAAAGAAGCAAGTTTAGCAAAAAAGAAATTGCCGAGTTCACTGCCGCATAGGCAGTTTAGAAATGAATCTTAGGGACGTCATGAAGGTAGCCTACGTTCACTGCCGCATAGGCAGTTTAGAAATTTGTGAAGAAGAAAAACAGCGATTTCAGTTTGTTCACTGCCGCATAGGCAGTTTAGAAAGTTTCCGGCGAGCTGGTGGGAGAAATCAATGTTGTTCACTGCCGCATAGGCAGTTTAGAAATCCGGACGAATCTCCGCCTTTTAGGGCTAAATGTTCACTGCCGCATAGGCAGTTTAGAAATGCCCGGAAGGAAGCACGCCGGAAGGGAACATGTTCACTGCCGCATAGGCAGTTTAGAAATTTTAGGGCTAAATGATTGCAAGCTGGCGCTCGTTCACTGCCGCATAGGCAGTTTAGAAAATGTTAAATCTCCCCTCTCTTGGTGGTGTACTGTTCACTGCCGCATAGGCAGTTTAGAAAAGTTGCAGGGTGATTTGGAAATATTGGGCGGAGTTCACTGCCGCATAGGCAGTTTAGAAATTCCCCGCAAATGTCCGCAAGCCGAAGCCGGAGTTCACTGCCGCATAGGCAGTTTAGAAATGGCACAGGATGTAGAAGAAGCTGTATATAACGTTCACTGCCGCATAGGCAGTTTAGAAATGGAAAGCTTCCAGGGCAGTATCTCTGATTTCGTTCACTGCCGCATAGGCAGTTTAGAAAAGCGACAGCACCGATGCAAAAACCGCCCGGGAGTTCACTGCCGCATAGGCAGTTTAGAAACATGTGCCGCCGATATAGGTAGAGGGGTTAGCGTTCACTGCCGCATAGGCAGTTTAGAAATCTGTTTCCGCAAAAGATGCATTCACGGATATGTTCAATGCCGCATAGGCAGTTTAGAAATTAAAAGTTAATGCGTACCTGGACTTCGGTATGTTCACTGCCGCATAGGCAGTTTAGAAATGAAGGCGGTGCGCTTTTATCTCCGTGGGAATGTTCACTGCCGCATAGGCAGTTTAGAAATGGCATGGGGCAGGCCATGACGGTGCAGCCGCGTTCACTGCCGCATAGGCAGTTTAGAAATGTTTGGCGTAGTCCCGCCAGGTCTCCGATAGGTTCACTGCCGCATAGGCAGTTTAGAAATGCTGTATGGATGCCTGGTAGAGCTGGTATTCGTTCACTGCCGCATAGGCAGTTTAGAAATCTTCCAGAATGTTTATATCCACCGAATCATAGTTCACTGCCGCATAGGCAGTTTAGAAACACGAGGAAGCGGCTGATAACTTTGACGGATAGTTCACTGCCGCATAGGCAGTTTAGAAATTATTCCTGGCCGTGAGATAATCGTTCTCGGCGTTCACTGCCGCATAGGCAGTTTAGAAATGTGGTGGCCACCAACGGCCGGGAGTACACGGGTTCACTGCCGCATAGGCAGTTTAGAAACGCCGCTTCAGTATCAAAGCCAATGACTGAGGGTTCACTGCCGCATAGGCAGTTTAGAAAATTGCCAATGCGTCATTCTTTTTCTGCTGGTCGTTCACTGCCGCATAGGCAGTTTAGAAATGCTCCATCTTTCGGACGGAATCGGCAGAGATGTTCACTGCCGCATAGGCAGTTTAGAAATGTATGGTGCGCCCAGTATAACAGCCAGTGCGGTTCACTGCCGCATAGGCAGTTTAGAAAAGCATGTCGGGGGTAATTCCCGCATCCTGCATGTTCACTGCCGCATAGGCAGTTTAGAAATTCGCATCTACCCGGTGACGGTGTACGAAGGAGTTCACTGCCGCATAGGCAGTTTAGAAAAAGAACGCCCACCGCTTCCAGTGCTTTTGCCTGTTCACTGCCGCATAGGCAGTTTAGAAATTAAAGTGAATGGGATGTGCCTTGTAGTTCATTGATTTATCCAAACTTCTATAAATTTTATAAATTATCCGAATATCATCTATTTTTGATCCTCCTCCTCATCATCGTCATCTTCATCCAGCGGTTCGAATGGAATCTTTTTCCTGATACAAAAGGCGTATTGGGCAATATCTCCGCCGTTTCTGATGATTCCGGCTGTAATAGCATCCGCTAACATCCGCCGCTCCTCATCATTGGAAAGGCATAGCTGCACTCCTGTGATAAAATCTTTTTCGTCCCAGATTTCCTTCAAAATGTTTGTAAGTTCATTCTTTGTCATTTGTGCCTCCTTGTTTTAATTTCATTTTATCATAATCATGCATAATCCTGTATCTGTCATTTCCCTTCTTACATTTGAGACTCTAATCCGTTCGCCGCGCAAGTATGACTTTATCGCAATCGCACACATCGAAACTTTACTATTTGATATTTGACTCTCTTGCTATTTCTGCTATACTTAGGGCAGAGGTAAGAAAGGTCTTATCTCCACCACATTGCCAGGGGAAATCCTGCTGCTGTCTGCATATAAACCCCGTTTGTAGATTCGTATTAGCATCACAACCTCAGCGATTCGTCTTTTTTCATAGTCAGATGAAATTTGGATCCGGAATTGAGCTCGTTAGTGATGGCGGCAGGGCATTGAATCCCCTCCTTTCCCCTGGCAGTATATTTAAGGAACCTCGTGGTTCCGGAAACGCCTTCGTTCCCCGCAGACGAAGGCGTTTTTCCATGGGAAAATAAGAGATTTGAGGTTTGAGATTTGAGGTTTGAGAATTGAGGGTGGAAAATGGGGACTGGGGATTGGAGATTGGGGATTGGGCTGGTGTAAGGTTTCTCCAGTGACTGGTATTTATGAGCCATCAAGGCACTATCGACGGTTACCAAGATTCTTTGTCTGCGGCCAAGGGAAGCACTGATTAGTTCATAGAGTCTGCTTTTATAAGAATTTTTATGCACGGCTTCGTCATGGAACTCCTTAAATAGCTTGCTATTCGCGTCGTCCCATTCCTTGCATTACATAAAAATTCAAGAATAAAAGCAGACAGTGATTTAATCAGCGCTTCCTTAGTCGGAGCTGCACACATCCGGAAATACAGCTGCCCCGCCCCATCGTCATTTTGACCGCAGCCGGTCATTCCGTGTCGGTGCGGTGATTCATATGTTAGTTGATAAAAAATAAAAAGCCGTCTCTAATCGGGAAGACTTTTCAGAAAATATTGATTTATTTTTTGGAATATTTGCCAAGACTTTAAATAACATGATACTATTTACATGAGACAGCTGGTGTGGCTTTCTCTTACTTCCTGTAAGAGGAGGTGATTCACTATGAGCCAAGATTTGTATCAGGCCTTTATGGTCATCATCAATTTTGCGGCCTTAGTGGTCGCCATCATTGCACTTGTTAAAAAGTAGCAATTGAAAAAAGCCATCCATGGTTAGGAAGGCTCCTTTCAAATTAAAATGATTATGAGAGAGCCATTTCCCCGTCAAGGATACCAGCTGTCTCTTTCTATGCCCATTATACCACAGAAATGATAAAAGACAACAGTAAGTTCTTAATGCAAATCAATAGTTACCGCCTTCCCGCTGACCGGTATTTATTAGTGAGCTGGTTGACTGGTGAGCTAGTGAACTAGTCAGAGCCCCCTGTCAGGGCTGCACACATCCGGAAATACAGTTGCCCCGCCCCATCGTCATTTCGACCGCAAACGGTCAGCCGCCAATAGGAAAGCCTCTCTATATTTCCCGTTTCCCCTTGAGGTGGCAAGGAAACTGGGGTTGCACCAGCGAACTGAATTCGCAGGGGAGCCTAAGCGACCTGAGAATCCAGTGAGTCGGTGACAGCAGTGGATGTAGGGGAGCACAGCGACCCGAAAATCCAGTGACACGCTTCCCTATGGGTGAACGCCTCGAAGAGGCAAAGGGTGTACGATGGTAAGCATCCTAATGACTCTCACCATCGTTCTACGCAGGCCAACTTCGGCTGATGTGGAGAAATCTCATTCTGCAATAGTGCCTCATCGCGGCGGGAGATTGCGGGGCGCAGAGCTTCAATAGAATAAAAGCATTGACCATCCATAACCATATGCAGCGTCGCCCGAAATGACGTAGAGGCCGGCAGCCGGCGGTCATTTGGGGAATTTATGTATACAAAAAGCAGCGGAGCGAATCCACTGCTTTTTCTTATTTCAGCATTTCTTTCCATTCGTCGGGGTAGTCGCCGCGGTATTCCACGACCTGGTCCACCGGCTTCCGGGGGAGGGGGCGGACTTCTTTGTCGGTGTAGCCGAAGGCGATGGCTGCTGCCATTTCACCGTCTTCATGAAGCCATTCTTTCAGTTCGTCGTAGGCGAAGAAGACGTTGCAGGTCCAGAGGCTTCCGATGCCCCGGGCGGTGGCTTCGAGGCACATGTTCTGGATGGCTGCGCTGACGGACTGGATGTCTGCCAGTTCCATGAGGTATTCGTCCTTGGGGTGGTCTTCTCTGTAGTTCAGGCCTTTGGTGTTCATGACGAATACGATGACCGGCGCCTGTTCCAGTACCCGGGCGGTGTAGATGGCGGAGGGAATGAATTTTTCGTATTTCTTGCCGAAAATGGCATTTTCTTCGCCTTTCCGGTTTTTCATGATGCCCTCTTTCAGCTGTTTCACCATGGCTTTCCGTTCAGCGCCGCGGATGACGATGAATTTCCAGGGCTGGGCGTTCTTTTCAGAGGGTGCCCACATGCCTGCTTCCAGGATCTGGTCCAGGTCTTCCTGGGGGATGGGTTTCTGAAGGAAATGACGTACACTTCTTCTTTTGTAAATGGCTTCTATCACTGTGGTAATCCTTTCAATGCATAAGTTTTTGTTTGAAATAAAGTCGCATAATTGAAATTATATGCAATTTGGGAAGATAAAGCAAGTATTTTTAGACTGATGGTCATAATTAGGGGGATTAGATGGGAGAAGATAGACGATAGATGGGATGGGGGATGACGGTTTGCGGCAGGGCTGCACCCATTCGGGAATACAGCTGCCCTGCGCCTTTGTCATTTCGACCGCAGCGGAGAGGAGTGGAGAAATCTCCTGCTGCATCGGTCTGCTGCCGATTGCTCCAACTGCTTCCCGCCGATCGGTAGTTACCGGCAGATGAGGCACGATCGGCGCTTACGGAGATTCTTCGCCTGCGGCTCAGAATGACTTGCCCGGCGGGAAGGTATTCCCGGAACGCCCTTGCGTCCCCTTTAGGCGGAGACCCTGCATAGGGGTCTCCGAGTCAGCCGAAGTTGGCCCTTAGCCTGCCCATAAAAGGGCCTTCCTTTTGTCCGGCTGACCGGTGAAGAGGGCCACAAAGTGGCGAAGGGGTGGACGAGGCTGCATGGCACATTGATACTCTAAGTTGGTATGGAACCGCCGTCAGGCGGTATTTATACTCATTGCCGCGAAGCGGCAATCCACAACCCTCGGGCTGTAGGCCCGTCAAACTTCAGAACCCTCCGGCCTTTAGGCCGGTCAATCTTAAGAACCTTTCGCCCTTTCGCACCCGAAGGGTGCCCCTTTGAACCCTTGAGCCGGCCCCCTTTGGTGCCTGACGGCACCACCTTCCCCCCGCAGGCGGGGGGACTATATGTTGGGGAGGGAAAAACCCTCTGAACCCGGGCCGCAGAGCGGCCCGGGCATACAGCAAATCTGCTATAATATAGGTAAGGAATTATGGGAAAGTGTCAGTTCGAAGGAGGTCTTATTATGGACATCAAAAAAATACTCGTTCCCATTGATGGCTCCGATGCTTCGGAGAGAGCCTTTTCTTATGCCGTGGCTTTTGCCAAGAAGACGGCAGCGGAAATCATTCTTCTGTATGTGGTGGATGCAGACACCCTCATGTATCCGGTGTACCGGGTGAGTCTGGCGGAGACGGATACGGCTTCGGTGAAGAAGAAGGGGGAGGACATTCTTGCCCTGTATGCACAGGATGCGCCGGAGGATGTGAAGGTGCGCCGCATCGTTTCCATCGGCGTGCCGGGGTCTTCCATTATCCGCACGGCGGAGGCGGAGGGAGCCGACCTTATCGTCATGGGGAACAGCGGCAAAGGGTCCGTTTCCTCTTTCGTCATGGGCAGTGTGAGCCATTATACGGTGCACCATGCCAAATGCCCTGTACTGATTGTGAAATAGTCCGTTTTTGAAATCGGGGCTGCAGGGAGGATTTCCTGTGGCAGAAAGAAGGGATTTTTATGATAGACAGAGAGATACATAAGATTCTGATTCCTGTGGACGATTCGAAAATGTCGGACCGGGCTTTCGATTACGGTATGGAAATGGCCAAACTCTTCGACGCAGAGGTGCATGTGATTTACGTGGCCAACGGGGAAGGCATGAGCACCCCTGATTTCACAGTCCATTTCAATGAGAAGAATGATGATACCAGCCCGCTGAAGGAGAAGGGAGCGGCTGTGCTGGGCCGGCTGATGAAAAAGGTGCCGGAGGGTGTGAAGGTGCGCCAGGAAATCCTCCTGGGTTCGCCGGAGGTAATGATTGCCCTTACCGCCGAAGATGACGGCACGGACCTCATCGTCATGGGCAGCAGCGGAAGGAATTCCTTCTCCTCCATGTTCCTGGGCAGTGTGAGCTACTATACCGTGCACCACGTGAAATGCCCGGTGCTGCTGATTAAGTGAGCTGGTGGGCTGGTGAACTAGTGTATTAGTGAGACAGTGAGACAGTAATCAGCTATCCGCTGTCGGCTGTCCGCTTACCGCTGTGTTATGTATCACTGAGACACAAAAGGTAAGCCCGTAACGCCCTTGTCCACCCCTGGTTAAGGGGTGGGTGGCGAGCGCCCATATACTCTCTTGCGCCCCCCTGCTTGTCAGGTGGCAAGGGAACTGGATTCGCAGGGAGTCGATAGACGACTGAGAATCCAGTGACACGCTTCCCACCGGGGCGGGAGAGGGCCACGAAGTGGCGAGGGGGGATTGCCAAAGGCATGCTGCCGCAGGCAGCTGATATAAAGTGTGGGCTGTGAAAAAATGATTTACATTTTTTCACAGCCCCAATCCACAACCCTCAGCCCCGCAGGGGCTGTCAAACCTGAGAACCCTCGGGCCAAAGGCCCGTCAAACTTAAGAACCTTCCGGCCCACAGGGCCGGTCAATCCGTTGAACCCTTTCCTTCATAACCCTTTTACACAACCTGCCGCCGCAGGCGGTCACAACCCACGGCGAAGCCGCGCCCCTCATGCCGCAGGCGTGTCCATGAACCCTTCCCGCCGACTGGTATTTATCAGCGCTGGAGACACTAACGTCTTGTACCGAGATCCTTCACTTCGTTCAGGATGACGGTGGGAGGCGGGAAGGTAAATCCCGTAACGCTGACTTTATACCCATCGCCCGGCAGGGCGATACCACAACCCTCAGCCCCGCAGGGGCTGTCAAACCTAAGAACCTTCCGGCCCACAGGGCCGGTCCATCTTAAGAACCCTTTCCTTCATAACCCTTTTACACAACCTGCCGCCGACAGGCGGCGCCCCCTTCGCGCCCAAAGGGCGCACCCCTCTGAACCTTTTGAACCCTCTGAACCCGGGACCGCTTCGCGGTCCCATAAGGATATCATTGTTTTTCTAAAAAGGCTGTCTAAGTGACATAAAACACCTTGACTTTTGCGCTATAAAGGTATACTATAATTTTGCTGATACGAAATAGTGTACAAGAAATTCAAGCTTTTATATTTCTTATCTTCATACCTTAAGGAGGGCTATGATGGACGCAAGAGAGAATGCTTATGTTTTATGGTTTGATGAACTGCACAGAAAGGATGTAGCACTGGTTGGCGGGAAGTCTTCTTCCCTGGGTGAACTGACCACCTCCACCGGCGTACCCGTTCCCTACGGATACGCTACCACGGCTCATGCATACCGCTATTTCATGGAAACCACCGGTCAGAACAAGAAGATTCATGAACTGCTCCAGGACCTGAAAGACGTGGAAGACTCCGTGGAACTCCATGAAGTCTGCACCAAGATCCGCGAAAGCATCGTTTCCGCTGAAATGCCGGAAGACCTGGCCAAGGCCATCGGCGATGCTTACGACGAACTGGCTAAGAAAGTGAATGAGGAAAACCCCTACGTGGCTGTCCGTTCCTCCGCCACCGCCGAAGATCTGCCTGATGCTTCCTTTGCCGGCCAGCAGGATACCTACCTCAATGTCACCGGCCGTGACATGGTCATCCGCAAGGTGAAAGAATGCTACGCATCCACCTTTACCGACCGTGCTGTATACTATCGTGCCAAGAAACATTTCGACCATGAAAATGTAGCCCTTTCCGCCGCTGTCCAGATGATGGCTGACTCCAAGGTAGCCGGTGTTATGTTCACCGTGAACATTGCCAACGGCGACGATTCCTGCGTCATGATCGAAGGCTCCTGGGGCCTGGGCGAATACGTGGTACAGGGCACCGTTACACCGGATAATTTCATCGTCAATAAAGCTGACCTGACCATCAAATCCCGTATCGTCAATGAAAAGTCCATCGAACTGGTGCGCAAGCCCGGCGGCGATGTGGAAGAAAGAAAGGTACCGGAAGAAAGAGCAAAATCCCAGGCTCTCACCGATGACCAGGTGGTGAAACTGGCAAGCTATGCCAAAGCCATTGAAAAACACTATGGCTGCTACATGGATATGGAATGGGCAGTAGACCATCAGGACCGCATCTGGATCCTGCAGGCCCGTCCGGAAACCGTTTGGTCCAAGAAGAATAAAGAAAAGAAAGCTGGAAATGGAGAAGTGAAAATGACAACTGATCACAAGGTACTGGTTAAAGGCCTTCCTGCAAGCCCGGGAATGGCAGCAGGCAAATGCCATGTAATTACAGATCCCAAGGACATTGATGAATTCCAGGAAGGCGAAGTTCTCGTCACCACCATGACCTCCCCGGACTGGGTACCGGCCATGAAGAAGGCTGTTGCCATTGTCACCGATGCCGGCGGCATGACCTGCCACGCATCCATCGTTTCCCGTGAACTGGGCATCCCCTGCGTGGTTGGCACCAAGAGCCGCAGCGTAGAAGCTACCAAAGTACTGAAATCCGGTCAGGACATCACTATTGATGCCCAGAACGGCGTAGTCTATGAAGGTATTGTAGAAGACCTGGTAAAGAAGGATGAACCCAAGCAGGCAGCAGGCGCAGCAGGCACCACCGTAGTGGCAGCTGAATACTTCGCACCTACCGGCACCGGCGTCATGATGAACCTGGGGGACCCGGACCTGGCTGACAAATACGCAAGCCTCCCCTGCGACGGCATCGGCCTCATGCGTGAAGAATTCATCTGGACCACCTTCATCCATGAACATCCGCTGTACCTCATCGAACAGGGCAAACCGGAAAAAGTCATCGACATGCTGGCAGAAGGCATCTCCAAAGTATGCCGCGCCCTGGCTCCGCGGCCTGTAGTTCTCCGTTTCTCCGATTTCAAATCCGGCGAATACAGAAACCTCAAGGGCGGCGACAAATACGAACCGGTTGAACCGGCTGACCTCCTTGGCTGGAGAGGCGCTTCCCGCTACTATGATCCCAAGTACACCGCCGCTTTCCGCCTCGAACTGAAAGCTGTCAAGAAAGTCCGTGAAGAATACGGCCTGAAAAACCTGAACTGCATGATTCCGTTCTGCCGCACCGTAGCAGAAGCAGCCAAGGTGACTGCCATCATGAAAGAAGAAGGACTGGAAAGAGGCCCGGACTTCAAACTCTTCCTCATGGCTGAAATCCCATCCAACATCATCCTGGCTGACCAGTTCAACCAGTACATCGACGGATACTCCATCGGCTCCAACGACCTCACCATGCTCATCCTGGGCTGCGACCGCAACAACGACACCGTTTCTTCCCTCTTCGACGAAAGAAACCTGGCCATCAAGAGAGCTGTCCGCCACCTCATCGCCACCGCCCACAAAGACGGCAAGACCGTTTCCATCTGCGGCCAGGCACCGTCCGTATATCCTGACTTCACCGAATTCCTGGTGAAGAGCGGCATCGACTACGTATCCGTGAACCCGGATATGGTGAAAGCCACCAAGAGAAACGTAGCCCGCATCGAACAGAGACTCATGCTGGACGCTGCTACCGGAAGAGGCATCAAGGAAGTAGAAGACTACACCTGGTAAGATACCCATGGCAGCCACGGCCCATGAATGACCGATGAATATTTCCCAAACCGGGGCTGCGAAGGCAGTCCCGGTTTGTTATTTTCCATACAAGAAAGGAGACAACATGCAGCTCACCAGCCGTCAAAAGGAAATTACCCGCATCGTCCGGGAAAACGGCCCCATTACGGGAGAAATGATTGCAGAACGTCTTCATGTCACCCGCAGCGCCCTCCGCGGCGACCTGGCAGTCCTCCTCTCCGGAGAAGTGATCGCAGCAAGACGCCGGCTGGGCTACTACTACCTGGGCGGCGGAGAAGACCCCGCAGCAGCCGAAATCCGCTCCTGCACCGCCGAGTCCTGTATGTCCCGTCCCGTCCTTGTGAACGCCGATTCCAATGCCTATGACGCAGCCGTCCTCCTCTTCACCGAAGACATCGGCACCCTCTTCGTAGGGAAAGAAGACGACGTGCTGGGCGTGGTATCCAGAAAAGACCTTTTGAAATCCGCTATGGGCAGGGAAGACCTGGCCAAAGTGCCCATTTCCATGGTCATGACATCCCGCTCCAAAATGATTTACGCAGAGCCCGATGAAGACATGGTATCCATTGCACAGAAACTCATCGACTATGAAATCGACTGCCTCCCTGTAGGCACCTTCAAAGACGTGAACGGAGAAAAGAAATTCCAGCTCAAAGGCCGGATTTCCAAAACCAATATTACCCGCCTCTTCCTGGAACTGGGACGGGGTAAACGATAACCATAAAAGGAGGCTATGCTCTTGAATAAAATACCGGAAGTCTATGTGGTCTCCGACTCCCTGGGTGAAACGGCGGAAAGCGTGGCCAAAGCCACCATCAGCCAGTTCGATGAAGACATCGACATCATCCGGGTGCCCTTCATCCGCCACGCGGAACAGATCCAGAAAGTGGTAGAAGAAGCAGCCCAGCATGGCGCTGTGGTCTGCCACACCCTGGTGAGCCCGGAACTCCGCCAGACCTTTGAAAAAATCGCAGAAGCCAAAAACGTGCGCTACGTGGACATCCTTGGCCCCATGATGGACATGGTGGGATCCATTTCCACCACCAAGCCTAGAATGAAACCGGGCATTATCCACAAACTGGACGAAGAATATTTCCGCAAAGTGGAAGCCATCGAATTCGCTGTGAAATACGACGACGGCAAGAACCCCGCAGGCTTTGCCAAAGCCGACGTAGTCCTGGTAGGCGTATCCCGTACATCCAAGACACCGCTGTCCATGTACATGGCCCACAAAAAGTACAAAGTAGCCAACCTTCCCCTGGTTCCGGAAGTGCCGCTGCCGGAAGAAATCTTCCACATCCCGCCCTACCGCATCATCGGCCTCATCATCGACCCCTATAAACTCAACACCATCAGGAGCGAAAGAATGAAAGCCCTGGGCTTCTCCGGCACCGCCAACTACACCGACATTGCCCGCATTGAAGACGAACTCTCCTACGCCAAAGAAGTCATGCGCCAGCTCCACTGCATGGTCATCGACGTATCCAACAAGGCCATAGAAGAAACCGCCAGCCGCATCATGTCCATTGTCCAGAGAAACAAAGAACTCTACGGAGACAAATACTGATAGAAAAAAAGACTGTGAAGCCCAAAGGCCCGCAGTCTTTTTTGCGTCCCTGTCCAGCCGGCTGCAGGGGACTCTATAGGTAAAAATGGAGAAGCTTCCGCAGGCGGGGGACAACAAAGCGTGGTGAGGCTGTAGTCTCATCAGTCGCTCCATGCTAAGCGCGGGTTGTTCTGCCCAATAAGAGGCCTTCCTTTTAGTCGGCTGACTGTGTAAGTCGGCCGGCTCAGAATCATGGTACATGAAGAAATGAGATATAAGTGCTTTTACCATTCCGGCATTTCCCCCTTTGGTGCCTGCGGCACCACCTTTCCCCCGCAAGCGGGGGCACTATGGACGCTGGGCAGTGTGCTGCATGATTTTACTGATAAAGGTAGAGAGGTTTTATTCAGCTGCCGTAGGCAGCATTATAAAATTTTATTGCCGCGTCAGCGGCAATCCACAACCCTCGGGCCCGGAGGGCCCGTCAAACTTAAGAACCTGACCGCTGACAGGCCGGTCAAACTTAAGAACCTTTTCCCACAACCTTTCTACACAACCTGCCGCCGACAGGCGGCGCCCCTTCGCGCCCCTCTGCACCCGGGGGCCGCAAAACGTCCACTCCAACTTCCACTGGCAAAACCCGATGAAATATGGTATCATTAAATGTACCTCAATGCGGGTGTAGTTCATCGGTAGAACGCCAGCTTCCCAAGCTGGACAGGAGGGTTCGACTCCCTTCATCCGCTCCACACACTAAAGGGCCTTGCAGAAGGCCCTTTTTGTTTTTCTTCCTTTCATAGGAGTTTTGGCGCCATCCCTTGTTAACCTTTATCACAGAGGGTATAATAAAACAGTAAGTGTTTTTGGTGATACGAAATCGAGGGACCGGTTATGGTGATGTGCAGAATCAGAAGCATGGTAAAATGCCTGAGTCTTCCTATCCTGTTGGCCGGTCTCTTTTTGACGTGCTTTCTTGATTTTGCCCTTTACCGGAATCATGGACAGATGGATGTGGAAGTTTTCACGCCCTATGCCATCCATCGGCTGGAAGGCATTGACGGTCTGGTGCAGTGGTGGGATGTGATTACAAGTCTTATGACATCCAAATTGCAGGAAAATCCGGAGGCCTATATGGAAGATCCGGCGGAAGCCCGCATGATGATGACCATGGATCCCATGATCCGCAGTATCCAGCTGCTTCCCAGAAATGGAAAGCCCGTGGCCTTTCTGGCGGAAGATACCAGAGAAATCGATTTTCCCTGGCTCCTTCAAAACAGCCTCCGGAAAGCAGCGGAAGAAGCGCGGCAGGAAGACAGGCTGGTGCTGGTGGATTCAGTGGACGTGGGAGCTCCCTACAAGATGATGGTGCTGCTTCGGCCCGTATTTATCCATAGTGAAGAGCAGACCCGGTTCTGGGGATACATTGCGCTGTCCGTAGAGCAGAGCAAAGTGCTGAGCCGTGCCAATATTTCCAACCTGGGCAAACAGCGCCTGGACTATACCCTCTACCATAAAAACGGATGGGATGACAAACCGCACCTGGTAAAGGAACTGGGAAAGACGGAAATGGGAAATCCCTACGCCGAACGGGTCATTGCCGGCGACCTGTGGACCATCGTCCTTCGCCCCCAGGGGAGCGGCGTGAACTGGATGCTCCTTTTCTTCGCCACCCTGGCCGGCCTCTCCCTCACCATCCTTATTTCCTTCCTCTTCCGCAGAAACGGCATCCTGAAGAAAGCAAACGGCGCCCTGAAGCGAAGCGGCGGCCATGACCCCTTAACCGGCGTGTATAACCGAAAAGGCGGCGACGACGCCGTGGCTTCCTACATGGCGGAAAACCCGGGAAAGAAAGCCCTGGTCATTGCCCTGGACATCGACAATTTCAAACTGGTGAACGACGTATACGGCCACCGGGTAGGGGACGAAGCCCTGAAAACCCTGGTGCGGGACATGAAAGAAACCTTCGGCGAAAAGTCCATCATCACCAGAAACGGCGGCGACGAATTCGTCCTCTTCCATCCCTATGAGGACTTCACCAAGGTCACCGGTGCCATGGACCGTTTCACCAGGAAACCCCATACCTTTAAAACAGGGGATAAAGAAGTGAAATTCTATGCCTCCCTGGGCTGCGCCGCCTACCCGGAACAGGGAGAAGCCTACGGAGACCTCTGCATCCGCGCCGACTTCGCCCTCTACGGAGCCAAACTGAACGGCAAAGCAGGCTGGCGGCAGTTCGATAACTCCATCTCCCTCACCGACAAACGATCCCAGTTCGGCTTCAACCTCACCGACGTGGCGGACCACCTCCCCGGCGGCATACTGGTACTGAAGGCTACGGAAAAGGAAGAAATCCTCTTTGCCAACCATGGCATGGTGAGTCTCCTGGAATGCGACGACTATGAAGACTTCATGAAATACACCGGCGGCAGTATTTATAATGTCATCCATCCGGGCGACGTGGAACCTATGAAAAGGGAATTCCAGCGCCAGCTCTCCAGAAAAGACAACAAAGAACATATCGACTTCCTTACCTACCGCATGGTGACGAAAAAAGGCCATATCATCGAAGTGGAAGACACGGCAAGGAAGAGTACCAACCCCTTCTATGGAGACCTGTACTATATATACCTTAATAACAGGAAAGACAGACTGAAACTGACGGAAAAGGAATAGTGAGATGGTGGATTGGCAGAGCCTGCGAGCTTGTGAATGGGGCGCCTGATAGGGCGCCCTTTTTGCGTGGGAGAAATCCGATAGGGCTTATGAAATGATGGCACATGGAGAGATGAATACGCAATGTTGCAAGTCATTGCGGTGCTCCCCCTTTGGTGCCTGACGGTACCTCCGCAGGCGGGGGGATAAAAAAGCGCCGTGAGGCAGTAATTTCATAGGTTGCTCTATCTATGCTAAGTACGGGTTGTTCTGCCCCCTGAATAGGGGTGGCAAGCGAACACGATTCGTAGGGGAGCGGTAGCGACCTGAGAATCGTGTGAGAGCTTTCCCGTGGAGAAGTCCGGCGCAGCCGGATAGGGGTGGCTGTGGAGGTCCTGCATAGGACCTCCAAGTCAGCCGAAGTTGGCCTCTAGCCTGCCCAATAAGAGGCCTTCCTTTTAGTCGGCTGACCGTATAAGTCGGCCAAATCAGCAGGATGGGACATGGAAAGATGACTCACCATGGAGGTTTCCTATCCGTTACCTCCTTTCCATGCTCCTAAAGCATGAATTTCTGCAAAAAGCAGGCATTGGATATGAATAAAGTCTTTCCCTATAATAAATCTGTAAGAACATGAAAAGGGAGGCGGCTGCTATGAAAGCAAAAATCATTATAGTTCTGTTCCTGCTTCTGGTGGGGCTGGGAGACTGGGCGGAGCATCACATGGTCTGCGCCGCAGCGGCGGTGCAGCCGGTTTCCTGCAGCGATGAAAAATATGGAAAGAGGGGGAAAGATAAGAAGGAACTTCTGCCCATTCCCTATACCTATGAGGAAATCGGAAAGAAGGATAAATCAAATCTTGACTAAAGTGAACTTTAACTTTCTACAATATAGGAAAGATATGGAAATATAGTTTTCACAAGAGGTTTATTATGTGGAAAAAAGCAGCTATGACTATTTCTGCGGCAGCAGCCGTATTAACTATGAGCGCCTGCGGCGGCGCTTCTGCCGGAAGCTCTTCCGGCACCCCTGCAGCGGCAGTGCCGGAAGGGAAGTCCATTGTGGTGTACTATTCCGCCACCGGCAATACGAAGCGGGCGGCGGAAACCATTGCCAAAGAGACGGGCAGTGATATTTACGCCATTACACCGAAGGTGCCCTATACGGAAGCGGACCTGGACTACCATAACAGCACGAGCCGGGTATCACAGGAGCATAAAGACAGCTCCATCCGTCCTGCATATACGGGAGACGTGGAGAACTGGAACGATTACAAGGTGGTATATCTGGGCTACCCCATCTGGTGGGGCGAGGCGCCGGCTATCATGTATACCTTCACCGAACACCACAATTTTGACGGCAAGACGGTGATTCCCTTTGCCACCTCCTACAGCAGTCCCCTGGGAGACAGCGGCGACAACCTCTCCCGTGCAGCCAAGACCGGCACCTGGCTTGCCGGTGAATGCTTCACCGGCGGCGGGAAAACGGACGACGTACTGCAGTGGATTCGTTCTATGAAAAAGTAAGAAAGGACATGTAAATGAACGCAGAAGAAATCAAAAAATCCCTGGAAGGCAGGGGCGCTGTCATGGAAGTAGGGAGCCCCAACGATGCCTATGCCAAATATTTCACCGGTAGAAGCTGGCTTATCAATCTGTCTGAGGACAAGGACATTCCTGTGTACAACGTGACCTTTGAAAACGGCGCCCATACCTTCTGGCACATCCACCACGGCACCAGCCAGGTGCTTATCGTGGAGTCGGGAAGGGGCTATCTCCAGTACGAAGGGAAAGAGCCTCAGCTCCTCCTTCCCGGCGACGTGGTCACCATTCCGCCGGAAGCCAAGCACTGGCACGGCGCCGCTCCGGGATGCAATTTCCAGCACATTTCCCTTTCCAAAAGCGGAGAAGGCGTATCCAACGAATGGCTGGAACCGGTGGACGAAAAGGAATTTGAAAAATTATGACAAAGAAAATAGTACAGACCGCAGGCCGGGACATACTGGGAAAGACAGCTCCCGACTTTGCCCGTTACAATGATGACATCCTCTTTGGAGAAGTGTGGAACAAACAGGACGCCCTGTCTGTGAAGCAGCGCTCCATGATTACCGTGGTATCCCTGGTAAGCCAGGGCATTACCGACTCCTCCCTGAAATACCACATCCAGAACGCCAGAAACAACAGCGTCACCCTGGGAGAAATGGCAGACACCATCACCCAGGTGGCCTTCTATGCCGGCTGGCCCAAGGCCTGGGCAGCCTTCCGCCTGGTGAAGGAAGTGTATGAAGTAACAGAATAAAAGCAAAAAGCGGCAGAGGGGCAGAATGCCGCTTTTTGTTCTATATCAATCATTGCATTTTGATTTTAAAATCTATTGACAAATGCCGATACAGAGGAGTATGATTCTTTCATCATACAGACATGCCGGATTTCCTTTTATGTACAGGAAATCCGGCTTTATAATGCTTTCCTGTGAAATTCTGGTGAAAGGGGAAATAGAATGAAGAAAATGGACATGCTGCACGGATCCATTGCAGATAAGACTTGGACCTTTGCCCTCCTGCTGGCGGCCACCGGTATCTGCCAGCAGCTTTTTAACGCAGTGGACATCCTCATCATGGGCCGCTTCGCGGGGAAGACCGCCATGGCTGCCGTAGGAAGCAATGCGCCGGTGGTGGGCATCGTAGTTACCTTCTTCATCGGCATATCCCTGGGCGCCAATGTGGTGATTTCCCAGCTCACCGGCAGGAAAGACCGAAAAGGGGTGAAAAGGGCGGTTCATACAGCCATCATTGCCGCCTTTTCCGGCGGAATCCTTATGGCCCTTCTGGGAGAACTGCTGGCGGCGCCCCTCATGCACATTCTTTCCGTGCCGAAAGAAGTACAGCCCCTGTCCCTCACCTACCTTCGCATCATGTTCCTGGCCCTGCCGGGCATCCTCCTCTACAACTTTACCTCCGCCATCTTCCGGAGCCAGGGGGATACCAGAACCCCCTTCCTCTGCCTTATTATCTCCGGCGTGGTGAAAGTGGCAGCCAGCCTTTTCCTCGTACTGGTACTGGACATGGGCGTAAGCGGCGTGGCAGTCTCCACCCTCTGTGCCACCCTTTTGAGCAGCCTCATGCTCCTTGCCCTTCTCTCCCATACCTCCCTTGCCGTCCATATTTCCCTGAAAGAAGCGGTGCTTGACCTGTCCATGCTGAAAGAAATCCTCTCCGTAGGCGTGCCTGCAGGCCTTCAGGGCGCCGTCTTCAGCCTCTCCAACATCGTCATCCAGTCCGCCATCAACAGCCTTGGCGAAGAAGTGATGGCAGCTTCGGCGGCGGCCTTCAACCTGGAAATCATTGCGTACTACGTCATCAATGCTTTCGGCCAGGCCTGCACCACCTTCACCGGACAGAACTACGGCGCCGGCCTCATCAGCCGCTGCCGGAAAATCTTCCTCATTACCTTCGGCCAGAGCCTTGGCGCCATGATTCTTGTGTGCGGACTCATCCTCCTCTTCGGCACATCCCTTCTCTCCCTCTTCAGCACAGACAGGGACGTCATCGACTACGGCTATATCCGTCTGGAATATATCCTGGGCGCCGAAGTCCTGAACCTCATCATTGAAATGATATCCGGCTTTCTTCGGGGATTCGGTAAATCCCTCATCCCCGCCATCACCGTCACCGCCGGTATCTGTATTTCCCGAGTGATTTACGTAGCCACCATCTTCCGCTGGAGCCCCGACTTCGACACACTCATGGCCGTCTACCCCTTAAGCTGGCTCCTCACCGACCTGGGCATGGCCGCCGTCCTCCTCTACTACAGGAAAATATATATGGCAGAAGATGGGAAATAGAAAAAGGCACCCTCAGAAGGGGCGCCTTTTTGAATGGGGAACAACAAAGCTCTGTAAGCCTATTATCTCATAAGGGTCACAAAGCACAGCACGGGTTGTTCTGCCCCCGCTTGCGGGGTGGCAAGCGAACACGATTCATAGGGGAGCGGTAGCGACCTGAGAATCGTGTGAGACGCTTTCCCGTGGAGAAGTCCCGCGTAGCGGGCAAGGGGGGCCACCGCAGGTGGCCAATCACCGAAACAGTAGGTATCGAAAATGACACAAACGTCAAAACTGCCCGCCGAAAGGCGGCCTATAAATTTGCGCCCGCAGGGCGCCACCACACCCTATGAACCCTATGAACCCTCTGAACCCTCTGAACCCTCTGAACCCTCACGCCTGCCAAGGCGTGTCCCAAGGCCACCACAACCCTCAGCCCGTAAGGGCTGTCAAACCTAAGAACCCTCCGGCCGACAGGCCGGTCAATCTTAAGAATCTTTTCATTTCCCCTCGTGCTATAATAAATCCAAAAAAGGAGGAAAACGGCCATGGATATAACAAGACGGCCCATGCGGCGGAAAGACCGGCTTGTCACCGATGAAAAAGAAATCCGGGCCATCCTGGACGCCTGCGGCATCCTACGCCTAGGCCTCTACGACGAAGGCAGGATTTACATAGTGCCCGTCAACTATTCCTACACCTATGAAGAAGGAAAACTCACCCTTTACTTCCATGGAGCGAAGGCGGGCCTTAAAAAAGAACTCATCGAAAAAGACGGAAGAGCCGGCTTTGAAATGGACACAGGAGATCACGTGGTACCCCACAAAACAAACCCCGCCCTCTTCACCACCGCCTACATGAGCATCATCGGCAGCGGACGCATTACCATCATCCGGGACAAAGAAGAAGCCAAAGACATCATGACCGGCTTCATGAAACAGATCTCCGGCAAAGACTGGACCATCACCAACAACATGCTGGAAGGCTGCCTCGTGTACAAACTGGAAGCAGAAGAATTCCAGGCCAAGAAAAACAGCCCGAAAGTAAGAAATTGAAAAAGAAATCAAAAGGACGCCCCGCGCCGGGCGTCCTTTTGATTGTGTTTTATCTGCTGACTGTGGGGCAGGGGATTTGGTAAATAAGAAAAAATTACCGGGCTTTGTAAATGATATGGAAAGGGAAAATTTTTATAGTATAATAAAACTGGTGAGGTAGCTTTTTATATGTGACGGCTTTTCCCCTCTTCATCGATTCTGAGAGGGGGTGGCAAAATGAACGTTTACGAAGCATTATCATTAATGATCGGATTCGGCATTTTAATTGCCACAATCATGTCTAAGTAATTAGCACATGAAAAAAGCCTACCCAAGGCTTGAGGAGGCTTTCTTCAAATATTTAACTATTGAGGGAGCCGTTTCCCGGTCAAGGAAATCATATAAACGGCTGTCTCACTGCCATTATTATAACATAGGAAAGCAAGAGAAAACAAAGCACTGCAAATGAAAAGGGGCTTTGTTTTTTTTGACTTCGCACATTTCGGGCACTATGGACGCCGGACAGTGTGCTGCATATGACACAGAAGGAAAGCGTAGAGCGGTTTATTCTGCCCCCTGAATAGGGGTGGCAAGCGAACTTGGTTCGTAGGGGAGCGGTAGCGACCTGAGAACCAAGTGAGACGCTTCCCTTTGGGTAAGTCCGGCGCAGCCGGATAGGGGGTGGCCACCTGCGGTGGCCAATTCGGCGGAATGGTACATGGAGAGATGAGACATAAATGCTGCAAGCCATACCGGTGCTTTCCCCCTTTGGTGCCTGCGGCACCACCTTCCCCCAAAGGGAAGCATGTCACTGGATTCTCAGACATCGGGCCGGATAGCCAAAGGTAGGCGCCTTTATGGGCAGGCTAGGCGCCTACTTATCCGGCCTTGCGTATTCTATGCAGAATACGCACCTTCGGCTCCCTACGAATCCAGTTCCTTTGCCACCCCGCAGGCGGTGGGACAATAAAGCTCCGCGAAGCAGTGCTTTCAAATGTGGCGCTAAGTGGAGCACGGCTTATTCTGCCCCTGAATAGGGAGGAGAAGTCCCGCGAAGCGGCATATAAAACTTCATTGCCCGCAGGGCAATCCACCACCCTCAGCCCCGTAAGGGCTGTCAAACTTCCGAACCCTCCGGCCGTAAGGCCGGTCCATCTTAAGAACCTTTTCCCCACTGAGGCGAAGCCCCACCACTTATCAATATTAATATTTTCCCAAGATTTCACAGCTCCAAGGTGGTATAATAAAAATGTGTGAGTATGTGTAAAAGCGATTCACCTATATATATTTCTTACTTTTTACATTTCCCGTAATTCATCACCAAGGAGGCAGATGGAGTGGAAACGAAACGTGATTTTATCTGGAAAATGGGCGGCCAGCAGGGGCAGGGCGTAGAGTCCTGCGGCGAGATTCTGGGCCGTGTACTGGCGCAGGAAGGGTATTCCCTGTTCAGCCAGCGCCTTTTTGCATCCCGCATTAAAGGCGGCCATACTACCATTGCCCTTCGCATTGCCACGAAGGAAGTGGCTACCATCGGCGAGCATGTAGACTGCCTGGTAGCCCTGGACCAGGAGACCATTGATCTCCACGGCAAAGAAGTGCCGGAAGGGGGCGTCATCATTGCCGATGACGCTTTCCATCCGAAGTTTGAAGCCCACAGCGGCCGCATTATGCTGGCCCTTCCGATTACGGAACTGGCAAAGAAATACGGCAGCCTGCAGATGAAGAACATTGCAGCCCTGGGCATGAGCGCCGGCGTTTTAGGATTCCCGGAAAATCCCTTCTACGGCTTCATTGCAGACCGTTTCGCTAAGAAGGGCGAAGAAATCATTACCAAGAACAAGGAAATTTTCAAGGAAGGCTATGACACCGCCATTGCTGCCATGCACGGCGTGGAACTGGGCCATCTGGCGACTCCGCCGAAGAAAGACCAGCTCTATCTTCTGGGCAACGAAGCCGCCGCTTTGGGCGCTATTTCCGCCGGCTCCCGCTTCATGGCTTCCTACCCCATTACCCCGGCCTCTGAAATCATGGAATACATGATTAAAGTGGTTCATAAAATCCACGGCACCGTGGTGCAGACGGAAGATGAACTGTCCTCCTGCATGATGGCCATGGGCGCCGGCTATGCAGGGGTGCGCGCCTTCACCGCCACCTCCGGCCCCGGGCTCTCCCTTATGGCTGAATCCATTTCCATGGCAGCCATGGCTGAAATCCCGGTGGTCATCATCGATGTCATGCGTGCAGGCCCATCCACCGGCATGGCTACGAAAGTAGAACAGAGCGACATCCGCTACGCCATTGCCTCCGGCCATGGCGATGCGGAAAAAATCGTGCTGGCTGCTTCCTCCATTGAAGACTGCTACTACATCACCCAGGAAGCCTTCAACCTGGCCGAAGAATTCCAGACCCCCGTCATCGTCCTCTCTGACCTCCAGTTCGGCATGTGCAAACAGTCCGTACCGGCTTTCGACCTGAACCGCGTGGGCATTAACCGCGGCAAACTTTTAACCGACGGCCTTCCGGAACTGGATACAAAGAAAAAAGCCTACTTCCACCGCTTTGAAGACAGCGAAGACGGCATTTCCCCGAGAACCATCCCCGGCGTGAAGAACGGCATGTTTCTCTCCACCGGCCTGGAACACAACGTATTCGGCAAGCCCGCTGAAGGCCAGGCCGACCGCGTCATGGAAATGGAAAAACGGCACCGGAAATTTGCAGCCGTACCCAATGCTATGAAACCATTCTATGTGACCCATGAAGAAACGGACACCGACCTTCTCCTCGTAGGCATTACCTCCACCAACGGAGCCCTGGAAGAAGCGGTGGAAGAACTGGAAGCAGAAGGAAAGAAAGTCAACCACCTCCAGCTCCGTCTCCTTTCTCCGTTCCCCACAGAAGCCCTCCGTCCCTACATCGAAGGCGCCAAGAAAGTTCTCATCGTAGAAGAAGACCTGACAGCCCAGCTCCGCGAACTCTTCGCCATCCACTTCGACTGCCATGACAAACTGCTGTCGCTCCTCCAGTACGACGGCACACCATTTACCACTTCTACCATTGTGAACAAAGCCAAGGAGGTCTTCTGATTATGGCTTCACCGAGAGACTATAAAAATACAATCGTACCGAACTGGTGCCCCGGCTGCGGCGACTACGGCATCCAGAACGCTATTTCCGCCGTCTGCGCCAAAAAAGGATGGGCCAATGAAGACATTACCCTGATTTCCGGCATCGGCTGCTCCTCCCGTATCGGCGGCTACCAGTACTGCTACGGCGCCCACACCACCCACGGCAGGGCTCTTCCCTTCGCTCAGGGCATCAAATGCGCCAACAAAGACACCCACCTCATCGTATGCTCCGGCGACGGCGACTCCTACGCCATCGGCCTCGGCCACGCCATGCATGCTATGAAGAGAAATATGGACATCACCTACCTGGTCTTCGACAACCAGGTCTATGGACTCACCAAAGGACAGACATCACCGGCTTCTTCCAAGGGCTTCGTCACCAAGACAACCCCCGATGGAAACCCACTGACCCCGCTGGCAGTTCCCGCCATGGCCATTGCCGCCGGCGCCACCTTCGTGGCCCAGGCCTACGCCATCGACGGCAGGAACCTGGTGGACATCATCGAAAAAGCAGTGGACCACAAAGGATTCTCCTACGTGAACATCTTCACCCCCTGCGTCACCTTCAACCACATGAACACCGTCCAGTGGTACAACGAACACCTGAAAAAGATTTCCGACCTTCGCGAAAACTATGACCCCACCAGCAAAGCCGAAGCCTTCCACCTCCTGGCGGAAACAGACAGCCTTGTCACCGGCGTCATCTACGAAGAAAAGGACGGCGTCCCCTTCGGAGACATCGTTCCATCCAAAGACGTACGGCTCATTGACCACGTAGAAAAGCCCTCCGAAGCACTCTTCGAAGACCTCTGCAAAGAATTCAGATAATCTTCATGAAAGGGCCAGCCTTTCTGAAGAGATTTCCGGCGGCTGACTTGGCCGCCAAAAAGGAGCAGGACTATTATGGCATCTGATCGAATGATGGAATATTACTACTCCATGGGGCAGGACTGCCTTCATATGGGGGATATGGACGAGGCAGTAGCATACTTCAGAAAGGCAGCCAATATGGGCGCCAGAGAAGCAGCCTATGAAATCTACGTCCTGGGCCGCCAATGGGAAAAAGGCGACGGCGTGGACAAAGACGAAAACAAAGCGGAAAACTGCTACAAAATCAGCGTAGAATACGGCATCGAAGACGCAGGCCTAGAGCTGGGTAAACTCTACCTCCGCGGCATTAACGGGAACAAACCGAACCCGAGAAAAGCCAGGAGAATGCTGGAGCACTGCTCCGACGACGGCAGCGCCGAAGCCGCCTCCCTTCTGGGAAAAATCTACGACGAAGGCATCATGGGCAAAGTCAACTACGACAAAGCCTTCCGCTACTACCTCCTCGCCGCAGAACGCGGCGACAGCGGTGCCATGCTCATGACAGGCATGTTCTATGCCCAGGGCACCAGCACCCAGAAAGACCTCTCCGCCGCCGAAATGTGGATACGGAAAGGAAGAGACGCCGGCGACCCCGACGGTGACATGACCCTCCGGGGCTTCCTCTCCGTGGCCTGCGGAGAATACATCACCGGCGCCGCCGGCAGCACAGACCCCGGAAAAGCCTGGCACATGGCAGAAGAAGCCGAAACCCTGGGAGACAAAGAAGCCTTCCTCCGCCTGGGCCTCGCCTTTACTCACAGCACCGGCAAAGACCACGCAGCCAAAGCCTTCGAATGCTACAAACGGGCCGCCAGAAATGAAATTCCCGCAGCCTGGTCCGCCCTGGGCCTCTGCTACGAAGCAGGCATCGGCGTGGACGAAGACATCGAAGAGGCAGTGAAACTCTACAAAAAAGCCGCCGAAAAAGGAGACCCCTTCGGCATGGCCCACTACGGCTATGCCCTCTCCAGCGGCGAAGGCGTAGAAAAAGACGAAAAAGCCGCCATGCAGTGGCTCATCAAAGCAGCCATGAAAGGCGACCTGGGCGCCATCCACATCCTCAAAGAAGACTATAACTACGAACTGAGATAAAGCGTCAAAAAAGACCGGCCCCGGGCCGGTCTTTTTGCGTGGGAAATATGATGTTATGTCATGCCTGTAAAAGGAAACCAAAAAACTTGCCTCCTGCCTGCAGGGGAAGGGGGGGACCACTATGCACCTTAAACTTGCCTCCCCCTGCTTGCAGGTGGCAAGCGAACTTGGTTCGTAGGGGAACAAAGCGACCTGAGAACCAAGTGAGACGCTTCCCACCGGGGCGGAGGGGGACCACGATAGTGGTGGAAGGGGTTGTTACAGGGAGAGATGAGACATA
>ERZ1034920.143-NODE-143-length-56712-cov-182.701873_pt1 | contig 56712 bp, 81 predicted proteins | sample MGYA00520688_ERZ1034920 | MGnify/ENA primary metagenome ERZ1034920 (study PRJEB33766, sample SAMN09781785) | gut metagenome | biome: gut microbiome | host: Homo sapiens | place: Madagascar | study: EMG produced TPA metagenomics assembly of the PRJNA485056 data... | reverse complement strand
TTGTCGCGAAAGAAAAAATTAGAGGCCATGTTTCCATAGCCTCTTTGAGTTACTTATCTTTCTTTTTAAAGATCGCTTTAATCAGCATAACAAGTATGATTATTCCAATCACAATATCACATAATGGTAATAATATCAATCCTCCTCCTGAAATCAGGACAATGACCCCTATCGTCACCACAATCAATAATGCAATCATGAGTAAACAAAATGTTATCATAAATCGTACCTCCTATAAAGTTTTAAGATTTTCTCTCATAATATAGAATGTTTCTTACGCGACCGAAAAAGCTAAGAGAGCTTGTTAGCTCTCCTGATTGCTTTAACATAATAAATTCCTCCTTAAAATTTGTAATAAATTACTCTTCATTAAGGAGCATGTATTTTTCGCGAGCAAACAGCAAGAGTCCTAGATTTCTCTAAGACTCCGCCTAAGTATTACTTATTTAGATCTTTCAGTCAGAAAACGTTTTGCATGGTCCTCGAGCTCCAATCGACCATTGGTTGCCAGGAATACGATGTGGTGGATATCATCTTCACTGACTTCCCCAATAGACTTCAACCAATCCTTGAAATCTTTAATGTCTCTGCCAGTCCTTAACTGTCCACCCGCCTTAATCCAGCTCGCAATGAATCTTGTTGCATAAACATAACCATTAATTGCTTTGTTTTCAAAAATATCCATAATAAAACCTCCAATAAGTTTATCTTGAGTTTCCTCATAAGAGGCTGTGTTTATTACGCGAAATAAAAAGAGTCCTTGTAATAGTGAAGTGGCCCAGCAAATACGCCAAGCCACTAAACCATTTTGATCACTTGGATCCGTTGCCGTCGTAGTAATCCATTCGGTCATGATACTGCTGAGTGCTTATTCCGAGGATTATACCAAGAAATGCATCAATAGCAGTAATAGTACCAACCACCTGCTCACCATAGGGAAGACCCCAAATCTGTGCAAGTGCAAAGTACAGTGTACCGAGCGCAGGGAGCAGATACTGTGCAACCCACTTGAGTACATCATATACCTTATTACTCATCGGCTTTTTCCTCCTTTGGCGGGTGTGCCACTATGTTGAGTTTAACGTCTACCTCGTCCATGACTCTTTTAGCGGAGCCATTGCCACCCATTTTCTGATACGGTACATAGAGATAGTCGTGAAGATTTTCATACTCATCTCGAGTAATCCAATCCCCTCTCTCAAGATATGACATACCCAAATATAATATTCGATCGTGCGCAAGTCCTACCAACATCTGATTTTTCACGTCTTTCTTATCGGCAATCTTTGTGAAAAATGCCCAAAGACCACTAGATGCAAGGACCGAGCACACAATCGTTATAATCGATTCAACGCCCAACTCCATACCCCTCCTTAAGATATTAATCTTTCCAGTTCGCCGGGGATCCATCTCCAAGCGTAATCACCATCTATGGTATAAGCTATTTTGAATAATTGCTCGCCATAGTCAGCGATGAAGTTGCAAACCCATTCCTCAGCCTCAATCCAATACTCCGGTTTTACCATTTGATGTATATCAGCGAGTAAGTTGAAGCTAATCATAGCACAATGCCCCAACTCGTGGATCAATACATGGGTAAAGAAGCCACCCGTCAGTTCGCTCGACATATAAATAGTATATGTAGCCGGATCTGTGGTAGCAACTGTCAGCCTACCAGTACGATCCACAAGCTGAGGATTGGTTGGATTTACAATTACTATACGCCACAAATCCCCGTTAAGGTAAAAGGTATTCATGGCGAGAATACTTTAGACAATCATCTCAGACACAAGCTTCTGGACATTCTCCTTCATCCTCTTTCTCATATCAGGATCAGCGGACTTGTAGATTTCCTTTACTGTAGCAATTGTGTCGTTGATGTGCTCGTTGGCATGTTCGTCCATTTCGAGCTTGTCTGCAGCAGACTTCGATTCAGTATAATGCTTTCTGGAAGCACGATACTTGTTGTAAGCATCTCCGTATCTGATATCCCAGTTGCTGGAATGCTCCGAATACATGTCAGGGTCAACCATATACGATCCGCCGCTTCTGATGCCATCAGACATTTTTACACCAGAACGTCCACCGACGTTGAATCCCATACGGTACCTCATCCCGTTATCATCGAGGTCTTTAGCCCATGCATCGATCATGTCAAGGTCTTCGTAGGGTCTGTAACCACGAGTTCCTCGACCTGTTGGAGCATAACGGCCGGAAGAATATCTGTTGGGGTTGTAGCCGTAGCGCGACCCTTCTTCAGCATCTTCCATAGCTTCAACTATAGACTTGTAATAACAAGCCTCATAGCAGTTACGCTCAGTCTCTGCCAGGTCTTTGATCATGTCTGTAACTTCACCTGCTTCTTTGGTGTCGATACAGCCGAGACCCTTGGCAAATTCTGATTTTAAGCAGTCGACGAGTTCGGTCTTGAGTTCGCCGATTTTTTCCATATGCATTTCCATATCCTTAATACTCATCGTGATGTCTCCTCCTTAAGCGCGTCTTGATACAAACAGAACAGGGTTAGCGCCAACTGTAACTGTAGTTGTACCAGTGTTTGTAACGGTGATGCGATCGTAATCGTCACAGCAGTTTCTTACAGGTATAGCAGTAGAAACGTTGTTAAGATCACCGGCAGCAGCTGTGGTAGAAATCATTGTGGATTCATTCACAGTATCGCCACTGAGCTGAATAGACAGCTGAGCAGCACCAGCCGCAGTAGCACCGATATTAGCACTGAAATGTACGTCATAAATGCCTTTTGCACGCAGCTTCACAGAGGAAGTGTTCGCACGGTGGCATTCCGCACATCCGGTATGGAGAACAACTGTATTGAAAGTAATGGACTGGCCCGGGGTGAGTGTCTGGGCAGTCGTATTAGATAATGAAATCATTGTAATACCTCCGAATCGTAAGTCATTTTGAAATGTCAAATAGTAGGAGGGCAACCTACTAAGAAGTCACCCTCCATATTGTTAGCTATTAGCCGCAAACAGAGTTGCAGCCGCAATTGGAACCAGCCCAAGGGTTGCAAGCAGAATATGCAGGAATGGGGCAAGGTCTGATCTGGTTTACGAGATAGTTGTTCTGAGCCTGCTGAGAAGCAGCGAGCTTAAGAGCAAAGTTCTCGTCGCGGAGGTTCTGGGTCTGCTGGTTGCTCATGTAGTCGATAATTCTGTCGCCGAGCTTGTCAATTGCCTGCATAGTGCTGCAATTGTACTGCTGAGCAGCGAACTGAGACTGCATGTTGAGCTTTTCATTTTCGCAGCAGCACTGCTGAATCTGCTGCTGAAGGGTATTTGTATTGATAAGGCCCTGGGTTGTGTTAGCCTGAATAGCTGTATTGATACCCTGTGCAGCAAGCTGATTCTGGTAGCCGAGATTTGTGATGTTGGAGTTAACACTGCTGAATCCCTGGCAAAGTGCAGACTGTACACTTGCGAAGCCGTTAAGCATTCCAGTGTTCACAGCGTAGAAGCCATCACAAACGCCATTGTTAACGCCGTCGATCTTTCTCTCAATGTTGGAGAAGTCAGATGCGAGAACATAGCCATCGATTGCTCCGCCGCCTTCTGTACCACCGTTGGATCTGTTAGCGCCCCAACCATTGTTACCCCAGCCTCCGAAGAGAGCGAAGAGGATGATCAGGACCCACCAACCGTTGCCGTCAGCAAAGCCATCACCATTGTTGTTTCTACCTGTTACAGCCGCGATATCAGAAAGTGAAAGACCATTAGAATTGAACATATACCTTGTCCTCCTTATAAAATGTCATGACGTCAAATGTTGAAAAACTGCTTTGCCTTTGAGATTGCATCTTCCTTTTTCATACCGTAAGTATTACAAAGGTTTTCAGCAATCTCCTGTCCCTTTTTCGAGTCACCGCTCTGAATTACATCAATCATATTTTTTGCCGTCGGATTATTCGCTATCTGCGGATTCTGACTCAAAAGAGCCATTGCAAAATTGATAATGTTATTCATTTTGAGCACCTTCCTTCTTGGGAGCATCGCTGTGATTGAACTTAGGCTTGTAACTATTACCGGCACGCTTCTGAGCCTTCTCTATACGATCCAGACGTTCGAGAACATCGTTCTGAAACTTGCTTTGAGTTGATATGTCGCTCGAGTTGGAGACAGGATCCGCTGTAACCTCAGGAACGAATGTAATAGTCTTGATTGCCCCGTTAGCAGTCCATGCCTTAGCATAGATCTTTGAATAGTCATTCGTGGGGAACAGACTTACACTGCCGTCCATTGGTATTTCATTAGGCGTAATCTCGTTTTCGTTATTCACGACACGTCCACCCATGCCAGATGCAACAGGGCGCTGCATGTTCATGGGCTGCTGTACCAGGTTGGCTGACATCTGGTTAGGCATTTGGGGATAGTAAGGGTTATAGTAGTTGCCGTAAGGATTTTGACCATTGTTCATCATAGTAATGACTCCTTTCGAATAGTAAGTTATGTTTGACTCGTGAGATTAATGCACTGGACTCACCTCCACACAATCTCAAAACTGTAAAGAATTGTGTTAATATTTATCAAACAACAGTTGTTACTGCTGGTCGATAGCCTTGTTAGATATCCAACCGCCGAGAGAAGGCACATAAGACCAACCTGTAGCGATATTAAGCTCCTGTCCGCCCTTAACCTGCGTAATAGCGGTAGAATCAGCAGAAGGAAGTTTACGGACATTCCAGTTGCCCTTCTTGACTGTTACCTTCTTGCAGTTCATTTTGATTGTTTTAGAACCGACTCCGATAGCAGAAGAGGTGCCAGGTTTATCAGTGGTTGGGCCGTCAATTGTGATGCCGGGGTTGTCAGTATATGTTAGATAAGGACACTTACCCCACCACTTCCAAGGTCTGAGTGCGAGTTTGGTCTTAATCACACCGTATTCGTGTCCTCTTGCCTCGATGACTTCACCGTTACCGATATAGACACCAACATGACCACTCATAAATACGAGTACACCTGGAATATCAGGCATAGTTGAGATATCTCCTCTCTCGTAGCAGTTAGCCCGCATCATGTTTGCAGATACGTCCTGCGAGCTGTCATACTTGGGGATAGATGTAGGTGTGTCTGACCAGAGGTATCCTTTGATCAGACCTACGCAATCGTGGACTCTTTTGCCGTACTGGGAAGGAAAGTTGTCGTAGGCGGTACCCTCCCATTTATAGAACTTAGGCCACTGTTTCTTCTTGGAAGTATACAGGGCCTCTGTTCCGATCTGACCGAATGTGCCATACCAATAAGGGAGACCCAACTGAGCCTTGGCGTATGCGACCAGACCATAGTTTGTCTTAATCATTTTGAATTTCTCCTTATTCTACAGATTCATATGTCTTCTCAAAAATATCCGGTTTACAAGGATATTTTTCGCCGTTAACGCCAGTAATTATATAATCGCCAATGGAAGCAGTCATGTTGCCTTCAAGCGTGTGAATTATAATCTCTTTGTCAGTCTAATATGCTTCCACCACGACTGGTTTTTTGCGATACTTCTTTGTCTTAGTCATGTTTAATCCTCCTTATTCAGATGTGATAACTGGAATGTCGAATTTCTTAAGTTCTGCTTCCAGCATGTTTATTTCATCTCTGATCAACTGGCGCTCTCTGCTTAATTCTTGAATATCATACGGAGCCGAGTAGCCCATCAATGCATATTCATAGCATTTGGCTATTTTCCAGTCCCCAATAGGACTGGCGCTATCCGACAGTTGCCAACGGCAGTCGGCTATTTTTTGCTGGATTTCATTGTATGTATCCATTCGTCATACCTCCATTTACCCGATACAGAAACAGGGACGTATGGCAACCGAAGCCGAAGCACTGTTGGCGCTGCGCACATTACCACCGTTCGCCATAGCCGTAAAGCCGGTCTCCCAAGCGACCGATCGAAGCCAATACCAACCACGGTTACAAATATATTTTGGTGTGATTCTAAGCAGTGGAAATTGCTTAGAATTTATACCTGTATCATATTTATTGCCAAACAGAGTACCATCCGCCACTTCCGATTCACTCATAATATTAATTTTTACATCAGTCCATGCCCAGCCATTTGTTTGATTTCCAGATACGCTATTGCTCAGAATTTCACGATGTGTCAGCAAATGGTTGTTTAATTTCGCATCAAAATGTGCATTATACACAGGCAATACCGATGCAAACATGAAACTGCCAACATATCCGCCAGTAGTTACATTTGTACCATTCATTCGGTTGTTGCCGATAGCATTATCAGGTACAATAACAGCGTGGTGCTGTGTAAACGCTGTATCGCCTGTATTCAGGTATGTATCCAGTCCAGCAATACGGAATTTTGTATTATAGGTTACTGTCCGCGTCGATTCGACCAGCGATTTTGTACCGTCATCACCAGTCTGTTCCACAAAACAGGGAACATTCGCAATGTCTCCCGACAACGTGAAATAGTCTCCAATGTAAATGTCAGAAAACGAGCCGTCAGCAATCATAGCGCAGATATCGTCAATAGTATATCCTTTGGCGAATAAATCATCGCCACGAAAGATATTATTATGATTTTCTGCAATGCTGGTAATCCACTCTGTCTCGTCTTCAGCAGGAAAATCAGGTTCGCCGTTGACGTAACGTTTAACGTCCTTTTCATAGTTTTGAGCGATTTCAACCGCAGTAAGTGCTTTGCTGTATGCCGCCAGACGATAGAAATTATATGCGCCTACCGCGTAATTGGTATCACCTGCGCCCAAACAGCCCAGATACGTATTTTTGGTTGATTTCTTGTAGTCGGATAACGTTTTTGTTCCAACCAGTGCGCCGTTCACATAGAACTTAAACGCCTGTCCGTCATAGGTTATAGCCAAACCATATGGCGTTTTCTGACTGAATGCTGTGGCGATATTCAAGTAACTTGCCGATGCCTCAGAGCGTATAGATGCGATCAGCTGACCATTTTCAGTATAAATACCGAAGCCTGCCTTATCGTAACAGCTGATTATATAATTTTCACCTGTAGTTCCGCCTGTTATTTCAACAAACAATTCTACAGTAAAACGGTCATAATCAATCATGTCAGGTATCTTCATCGCCGTTGCAATACCAGTCTGTTTGATGTAGTGGTTAGATGATATCAGTCCGGAACCACTGCCGTCTGTATATCGGCTCATAGTCTGACTGTTCACCATATCGACCCATGTGTTACCGTTTGTGGCGTGTTTAGGAGGGAAGTTATAGATGCCGTCATAGAACATCTTTGCGCCTGCTACGTATCCCAGCGATGTAGGGGTTATATCAACTGATTCACCACCCCCTTTCGACTGCGACTTAAAAGGGCTAGCACCATCATCAGTCAAGATTATACCAAATGTAGATGGTCCCTTGAGATAGAACTTGTTCTGGCCGCTACGAATAGGAATACGGATTGCATCGCCCGCTGCAATAGTCAGATAGTTGCTATCGACTCCGGGATCTACATCACCGTCGAGCATAACCTGAGCATCTTTGTCAAGATTCTTGACCCAAGCATAACGAGGCAGCTTCTTAGGCTGATCCACAGATGCAACTTTTATATCATACTCTGAGGGAATGATGATCGGAGTCGCAACGTTGAGAACAGTAATTGTGTTTATAACGTCTTTTAAGGAAACATCAATAGTGATATCTCCGATATTAGTATCTGCCATAAATTATCACTCCTTTATGTAGCAGAGTTTGATACTATCCAGTGATCGGTATACGTGTTAGCGTTAACGCTACCGTGATCGACTTTACGATAATTACTTGCCGCATCACGAACCGTGCCGTCTTCATTGTAACGTGTCATGCTGTAGTGGATTTCGCATGTGCTCGAACCATAAGTTATAGAATCTATTTTGAATAATGGCTCCTTGGTGGTAGCTTCATTCCATCCGTAGTTGGTTGAATAGCATCTACCAGTAACAGACTCGCCAGTATTCAGATTTGTCACAGTATATTTGTATGACATTGTCCAATACTGGGCTTGAATTGGGTGCGGAGTCTTCTCGACCCAGAACTTGATTTCGACAGAATTACCAGAGTTGGTCACTGTATCGAAATCGCCTTCCGATATATTCAGGTAATCATTGGTTTGATCAGTATTTCCAGTGTCCATAGAATTATCTACGGATTTACCGTCATCAGTGGTATTTGTTCCGCCACCATTAACTGCATATTCGTATAAATCTTTATAGATACTTGAAACCACTACCGGATCGAACCCATCACATGAATAATCTTTAGCATAATATGTACCAGGTTCGGATACAGATAATGCAGTTATTGTAGCATCAACGGGAACATTTATATTTCCGTAATGCCAGCCGAGATTATTACTACCGCCTGTTTTACTATACAAAGCTCCATCACGATAGATGTCACCGTCTGGAGTAAGCGAGTATGTACCATTCTCAGTGAAACTGAAGGTTCGAGTAGTTCCGGGCATAACGATTACGTGAAGTGGATCGTAAGCGATAATTCCTTCTGCTTTTTCATCATCAGTTGGTTCATAGTCGCCATTGTCCCAAATCTCAAGTTCTTTAGCAGTTCCAGTCACACCCGAACCACCATTTATCATGAGAAGAGCTGCTGATCGAAAATCCATAATGTCACCTCAACTATATACCGCTTGAAGAAACACGGGATGCTCATCTGAAAAACTTCCAGCGTTTACCCAACCGCCTCGTAAATACCATGCAAAATACGCTTTGTTAGCACTAACTTTCTCATTTCCAGAGTAAGTATTACCTTCAACTTGCAATTCACCGAGAGTAATACATATCTTTTCTATACGAAAATTTATCAAAGAAATGCCGGATGCTGTTGTACTTGTATACCAATAACGAGTCGCCATACCAGAATAAACATCACCTGTTTTAAGATTAGTCATTTCGCACTGTAAGCATTTCTGATATTCTAAAAACGCTCCAGTTTGAGTATTATTAACTTCCTCGGTTATGGTATAAAGCCGTACTTTAACGCTGGTCTTTGGGTCGACCACTACAACCTCATTATTTATTGTGAGTCCAGCCCAGCCAGTCCAAGTAGTCTCTATCGCATTATCCAAGGTTATCTCATTTCCATCTTTGTCAGTGATTCCAGTATCAATATTCTCGCCATTTCCCTTAGCCTGCTCGTACAATTTCTTATACTTGTCACTCACAATAACAGGATCGAACCCATTACATGAGTAACTGTAGGCATGATAGGTGCCAGGTTCTGATACTGACAATGAATTGATGACAGGATTAGTGTCAACATTGACAATTATTGGATTCCAAGCATACTTGATCGGGGAATCGATACGATATGAACCATTTTTCGTAAATGTGACAGATTGCTTATCAAAGTCGGTAACATTGACGTGCACTGGAGTATATCCGATGTAGCCAGCATTTTTGTCATCGTCGCTTAATGCGTAATCACCATTTTTGGTAATTGTAATTGGCTTGACTTTACCAGACGATCCATCACTGTCACCCATCATTATCATAGCCGCCTCAGCGAAAGTCATTCAGAGACCTCCTCTATGACAGACTTGAAGTTGTACCGCACGTTGCCTGTTCCATCAGCTGTAATGGTCTGCTTGTATCGACCACCTTGGAAATAAGCAACTACAGTATTATCATCGATCTTCTGGATTTTGGTCTCATTCTCAAAGAATAGCTGCTTGCCAGTGATGGCGACTACGCCTACTCGAAGACCTTTGAAAATCTGTTTAAAGGAAAACCGTTTCAGTACGCCTTCTACATCCATAGCAAACCCTCCTTTACATTAAGAATGCTACTCCAACACCATCTGGAACGATGTAAAACATGCCGTAATTCTCGCCGATAGTAACTTTCTTACCAGCAGTCATATTTTGAGCATATTCACTCGAATAGAAGTGTTGAGTCATAGTTTCCGGTGTCATCAAGCCAGGTTCAGAAAACGTATAAGAGTTATTAGCGGGGTTAAGGAAGTCGATTGAGGTCTGTGTAATAGCGAAAGTCTTGTCTATATTATGCGGTGCGGACACGACTTCCATACTCTGACCAAGCTCTATCTTATCAACATCTACATCAAGCAAGCTTAAATCCACTGCTTTGATTGTAAATGACATTGTTCCTGTACCACCGCCAAGCTGAATAATATTCAAGGCAGCCTGTTCCAGCTTATCTCGATCCTCGATCATATCAAAATTTATAACCTTGTCGATGGGACCGGAATCGCCTTCTACGCCACCTTGAACATAATATTGTCTGTCTTTCAAATCGACATGGGAGTCGAGCGGATCCTTACCGTTATCATTGTAGATATTAAGGCTGCCCGATCCGAGAGGTATGATGTTATTATACAGCTCATCACCACTTATAAATTCCTCAAAGTCGATGAGATTTTTTGCAAACTCTACTTTTTGTGTGCATGCCCCGGACGGAAGCTGACACAATTCAACATTGGTTATTACTCGGCCGTTCTCGTCAATCGACCATGACGGTATCATCGAGTAATTATAGTCTTCGATGATTCTATTTTGAATTTCTGTGAAGACCGTATCATAAGAGTCGCATCCAGTAATGTCAGCATCGGTTCCGAGCGTGATATTAGAGACCATGAATGTAACCTTACGAGCCGCTGAGCACCTGTAGTTATACACCCCGATTATATAGTCAAGATGTTCCTGCTTGGTTTTAGGCTGAACAGTCCATTCTTCAAGTATGTGGGTCTCTTTAAAGGTTTCAATCTCATCGCCTTTAGCTTGGATTTGTTTATCCAGTGTCTTAGCTGCAGATGGCTGCTCGTCTTCGTTTATAGCAGCTCGCTTAGTGTTGAGTTCGGCAAGTTCTGTTTCCAGAGCACCGAGAGTAACTAAGTTAGCAGTGTAATCGCCACTTTGAATCCAATACTGATAGGGAGCGAGACATATATCATTTAAGAATGCCAACGCTCCCTCACAAGTAATCACCTTATTTTTGTAGAAATCTCTTCGAATGCCGAAGACTCGACCAAACCAGACTATCTTATCGTCTCGTTTGATCATTATCTGGGTCTTCAGTTTCTTGAAATCTCCATAACGAGGATGCGAGTAAGGTATAGTAAGCGTAGCGTCGCCTGCCTGATCCACCTGAGCATTGAATGAACCAGCTGTGAGTACATAACCTTCCTCGACTTTATCGGGGGAATATACAAGAGCTGGTGTTGTGTCCAGCAGATCGAAATAAGCGTATACGCTATACATTTAATTCACCTCATAACATTTTAGTTTTACCGTCAAGAGTGTATTTATACGGGCCTACATCATAGTCAACGGTTATTTTACTATAATGTATACTGGAACTCGAATCCCATTTGCTAACCCATACGCGTCCCTCATAGTAATAGTTCGGATCATCATTGAAGATAATCTTCTTCTTACTACCATTAAGATACGCCATTACCGTAGAGAACATATCACTCCATTCCTTAAACCCATTCTGGACAAGGAATTCGATCGATCCTGTACGGTTGTTATATACTGGTTTGCCTGAGACAACCTCGGATAAATCTATGACACCGTCAGCCCCCGGGATATCAACTGTAGAAGTCTTCTGCGTCGGGGGATTTATGACGGGTCTTGTCATAGGAACGAGGTGCCAGTCAATCCAAGAATTCTTCGACTCAGTTGCCGATTTAAATGTTACTGAATGGAAATTATTGGCGGCAATCTGGTCTATCTCGTCTTTAGTAGGCATTATCCACCTCGTCTTTTCATAGTAGCCCTATCGCCAAGTGACTGATCGATGCCGCTTGTGAGCTGACCAACGAGCGCACCAGTATCCATGACAACCTGCATATTATCAAGTCTATCATTGATTGTGGTGAACTGTATGTTGACATCATTTCTAAGCTGCGTAAGCTCGTTGATAGGGTTAATTGTATCGAGTTTACCACAAATATCAGTGTTCATCTGAATAACTGCTCCGAGAAGAGCCACATCGTTAGCATTAATATTCGCGGTGCTATTTATAAGGGTGTTAGGAACAGTCAGACCGCCAGAACCAAACATGGTATTCAACTGACCCATACCAAGCTGTACCTGAGAAAGGTCGAGTACAGGAGTGATAACGGGGGTAGTATTAATTCCATTTTGAATTGCGGCGTTGAGCTTGCTTACGATGTTATTCATCATATCAATGCTCGTTTGAGTGTTCACGTCAAGTATGCCAAGATCAGTAGGTACGTAGTTGCCGATACCATTTGCAAACTTGTTCAGTTCGTCAGTGAAACCTTCTATGAGACCCTGAGCAAGATATCTACCAACTTCATCTCTCATTACAGTTGAAGGAGAGTGAATGCCGAAGAGTTCTTTAAGACTGTCAGTAATCTTAGCACCGCTCATGCCAATAAGACTGAGAGATGCTTCAGTTTCGTCCGAGAATCCATTCGCCAGACCAGCTGCAATATTAACGCCGATGGCCTTAGCAGAATCGGGTAGCTCATTTACAGTATCAAGTACGTTCTGAACATACGCCTCAGTAGCTGACTGCAATTGATCGCCATAGAGAGTCTTAGCGAGTTCGTTACCTGCATTCTGGTATTTCTCATAATTATGAGCCAGAGCGGCAAGCTCTTGGTCGGTCTCGGACAAGAGGTAATTTGCAGTAGCAGTACCCTTTTCTACGTCCATGCCCTCAAAGAGAGACATAAGCGCATCAGAGCCGCTTCTCTTCTGCAGTTCTTTCAGTTTAGCAATGTATTCGTTAAGAGCTGTTGTACCATTACGTATCTTATTCGTAAACTTGGCATCAACGACAGTGTCGTCGCCCTTAGCGGATTCATTAGCTTTCTTGTAGACTGTGATTTCCTTCTCGAGAGACTTAATACTTTTTTCAAGCTGAACAACCTGATTGGATTCCTTGCCATATTTTGCAATGGCGGCATCCTTCTGATCATTAAGCTCTTGAAGTCTTGTCTCCAAAGGTTCGAGGCCTTGCTCATAGAGATCGTTCTTTGTAGTGAACGTCATCAGATCGGCCATGTCTTTGGTTACGTTGCCCTTAAGCTTGTCGATCTTGGACTGAATAGTCTTAATCGTATTCTCAAAGTCTTTATTCAGATTATCCATGTTCTTCTGAACATAATCAGACATCTTACCTTGAGCATAATCAATGAGACCGACCTGATCCTGGGTGTACTTCTTGAGAAGTGCTGTATACTTGGCATCATATTCGGACTGAGTAATACGACCTTCCTTATAATCTTCTATAATAGCGTCATACTCGGATTTGGCCGTCTGCAGTGTAGAACTGTATTCAGTACCGAGGTCTTTGTAATACTTGGTTATGTCAGACTGGGCAATTGAGAGGTCTCCACTAAAGAGACTCGTTATACCATCCAATCCAAACATACTAGCGATGGATGATGTATCTCCCGAGATTATTCCGGTAAAGAAATCCTTGGTCGAATCAGCATAACCTGAAACAGTATCTTTTATACCATCCCAAGTAATTTTACCTTCTTTCTCGGTTTCAGCAGCTGCTTTAGCAGTTGATGCCGTTACTTCTGCAGTTTGTGTTTCGGTCTCGTTGGTAATATCACGAGTTATCTTACGTGTAGTCTTAATAGCCTCGTCAGCCTGGTGCTGTTTCGCCTTCAGAGATCGTTTGAACATACGTTTACTTGATTTCTGACTTTCGTCGTCGCCAAGGACGCTTACCTTACCAGAAAGGCTCTGGAATACGCTCAACACGTCTGCATACTTCTGAATACTAGAAGCATCTATCGAAGCAGTATTGTTTATCATATACACGAGAGCATTGATCATCGCGATATACGAATCCAAACTGGATGAGGAGATCTTACCCATTTTGATATAGAAGTTGCCCGCTGCTACTGTTATAGCATTGAGCATCTTCTTGAAATCATCAACGGCGGTTGTCGATCCTATTGAGACTACGCCTTCTGAAACATTCTTGATTACTGTTACAAGTTTTTCCGAAGCCGAAGACATATTGCCAAGACTAGCGACCTGATCTTCGGTAACGCCAGTTACATAAGTAAATGCACCATTGAGACCATCGAGATTTGTACCTACGATAGACCAGTCCACGTTATTTTTGTTTAGTCCATACTTCTTGATAGCATCTTGAAGCTGTATAAACTTGGACATCGTGGTGATTGCAGCGTTAACTGAACTGAAATTCATAGTACCGACAGACATCGTATCGCTAAACGATTTTAATGCAGTACCATAATCTACCAATCCAGTAGACAATACTGACCAGTCCAGGGTGCCCGTGAAGAACTCAAAGAGCTTATTGGGATCTGTTGGAAGGGCGTCAGATAATGCTATCAGCTGATCGGTAGCATCAATTCCGTTCTGCATGCTTGTGGCATCGATGAGTTTGGATTTTATGGAGAAACTCTGAAGAGCTGTTGCATAACTGGAAAGTCCCTGACTAAACGTAGCCCAAGTGGTATCCCCAAATAGAGCACCTAACGCGCCTCCAGATTCGGGTATCTTGGAATTTACAACAGCCAGATCTTCAGTAGCATCCTTGCCCTTCTTCATTCCTTCAACATTTATACTATTACATATCGTGCTGAATGTAACAAGAGATATACCGTACTCATTTAAGCCTTCCTTAAATGTAGTCCAAGTATTATCGCCTGCAAGTTTGGCCCATATACCACCCGAGTTGGGTATCTTTTCGTTTGCTTTCGCCAAACTTTCGGTAGCATCTGCGGCCTTCTTTGCGCCTTCTACACTAATGTAATCGCCTCGCTTGGCGAATGTCATTAACGCAGTTCCGTATTCACTAAGACCAGCACCGAAAGTAGTCCAAGTATTATCGCCCACGATACCAGCCCATATTCCACCTGAATTGGGTATTTCACCGTTAACTTCTGCGAGCTGATCAGTAGCGGCTACAGCCTTATTCATTCCAAATCGACTGAGGCCGTTACATGCTACACTGAAATCGACAAGGGCGGTTCCGTATTCGCTAAGACCTGTACTGAATGTTGTCATACTATTGTTGCTATCGGTAAGTGCCTCAAAAGCCCAAATATCGTTAGCAAGTAAGTCAGCAACTTGTGCCATAGCAGTTGTCGCATCGACGGCATTTTTGAGTCCGCCAGCGTCAATTGTTTTGGCTTTGTCTGAGAAATCAGTAACAATCTCTGTGAACGGTCCAAGATTGTCCTTAAGATTGTCCATAGACTCTTTATTCTTCTTTACGGACTTTATCTTGTATGTTCCGTCAAACAGTGTTTTGAACATGTCAACGAGATTACTTACCGCTTCGATTTTATCAATCGTTATGTTGTCGCAGTCATCAAGGAATCCCATGACATTAGTCATAAAATCGCTCAACAAGGTGCCTATAGCAGGAAGTCCAGAAAGACTCGCCACAACACTATCTGAGAGAACTTGGCCGAGTCCTACAAACAAGTCACTAAGAACCTGAAGACCAGACTGAAGACCTGTATAATCACTGTCAAGCTCTTCCTGAAGTGATCCGATTAACAATACCACAGCATACAATGCCGTTATAAGAGTTATGGTAGACAGGATGCCCGTCATCGTGGCTTGTATACCCATCAATCCGCCAACCGCCATAACGTCAAGTGCTGCCGCAACTGCTATAAGCATTACTGATATTCCGCCTATAGTCGACAACGAGGTTTGGAGATCAAATTTCTTTGATATAGCATCTATACCAAGAACCAGACCAGATACCAAACCAACGACGCCGGTCATCGCGAGAAGACCAACCGTCATTTTTCCGACATTGATCTTTACATCGTCACAAGCATCCACGATATTCTTAAATGCGGGGCCCATGACAAGCATGAGGGCACTTATTCCAGCGATGGTAGCTATAGACGATTCGGTTCCGGCGTATTTCTGTATCGCTTCAACGGCAACCATGACACCACTTATAGCGGCGAGAGTTGCAACCATGACACTTATCTTTTTAAGTGTGTTTCCTACGTCCCCATTAGCAATCTTATTAGCACTATTAACGATGCTAGTGAATGATACGCCAAGGGCCACCATAGTAAGACCGAGAGCCTCAGCTGCTTTTATCAGTTTATTTTGATCAAACAGATCCGAGCCAAGAATACCCAATGCGACAACCATGCCGGAGAGAACGAGACCTATATAAATAATAGATTTCTGAGCATTTTCGGCACGCTTACTTACAGCGAGCAAAAGTGACATTATTCCGCCAATAGCTGTAATGGCTGCGACGCCTTTTATGAGTCCTTCAGTATCCATTAGACTGAATGCTGCCACAGCTGCCGTGAGAGCTACTACGGAACCCGCGAAAGCAAGTAGCATTATTCCAGCCTTAGCGGCATGTTCACCGGCATATTTCGATACTGCTATAAGAGCACTTGCCACGGCACCGAATGCGCTAACAACTACCAATCCCTTAAGAATAGTAGATGCTTTGAGTGTTCCTATGAGTCCAATACCAGCAGCAAGGGCTGAAATTGCTAATGACATTCCAAGAGCTGCCGCACCGGCTTGCCATGCATACTGAGAGACATCTTTACTGATTACTTTAAGCAAACTACTCATCGCAGCGGTTACAGCTATAAGAGATACGAGTGACTTAAACCATTTTCGACTCGATGATGCATCTGGGAATGCATTGAATGCACCAACGAGCAACCGAATAGCAGCTGACATAGCCAATACTGATAGTGCGATGCCGAGAGTATTCTCATCGCATGCCTTCGCAATAAGACCCAACGCCATTAGGAATCCTGTTATCTGAAGCGCTACTCCAGCTGGAAGGGCTTTTACATTGCTTAACTCCATCACAGCGTTAAGTAAAGACTTAAAGGAAATCGCGAGGGCTAACACAAATATCGACGCCTTACCAAGATTCTTAGACACAAGTCCTATCAGAGTAACCGAACCTGCGAATGTAAGCATTATAGCCATCATCGCTTCAAGTGACGAGCTAAGAGTTGTCCAATTCTTGGTATTGTCGATAACGGAGCTTAACTTCTCGAAAGCATCGACCATTATGATCAATGCACCTGCTATCGCAAGAATGGTAAGAGGAGCAGTGTTTACGACCTTATCACCAGAGAGTTTTGACAAACCGACTGAAATGAGACCAACGGCACCCATTGCTATTACCATCTCAGCAAGTAGACCAGTAGCTTTAAGTATCTTATCCGAGTCTATCGACGCAAGAAGTGTGAGTGAAAGAGCAAGTATACCAACACCAGCAGCCAATTCCAGAACAGCTTCCGCCTGAGTTTTAAACGCCTGCTGTTTAAGAACATTCGAGAATGCACTAATGGCACCCTTTACCGATTTGAGAATGCCAGTTACAGGTTCAAAGCTACTTGCAGCATTAGTAAGAGCGTTGGTTATCTTATCAACAGTCTTAATAACCGCAAATGCATTAACTGCCGAGAATACAACACCCCAGTTAAGCTGAGAAAATGTCTTCTTAATAGCATCGACTATGATGGACGCCTCTGATAAGAAATTATCAAGAGGTCCTCGTACCTTAGCCAAACTACTCTGAAGTGAGCTGATGAGATTCGTCTTAAGATATGTTCCGAAACCAGTGAAGTCGCCTTCCATTTTGAATAGTTCGTCGATCACCATCTCACGGAACGATGCAAATAAACTTGGGAGATCACTAAGGTCTATATGACCTAAAGATTTGACATACTGTATGAAATTCTTGATAAGGGTAATAGCATTGCCGAAATGTTCATTCATGAACTTTCCGACATTCTCAGCACCAGTCTGAATCTTAGCGAATACAGTCTGAGCTATCTCGGTTTCCATTATCCTATCTTTGAACTCGCCAAGATATGTCCATGCATTAGCAATTGCATCACGTATCTTTTCAAGAGATGTCTGGATAACATTATTTTCCTTCATCCACTTACGGAATGCCACGATGTTGTCACCAATGGAAGCGGTGAATCCGAGTATGTTACCGGCATCGATGTTGACAACGTTACCAAGTTCCTGCAGTGCGAACTTAAGAATTCCACCTGCAATATCGCCGACAATACCAAAGAGCGAGAAAAGTCCAGAGAATGTACGTATAAGTTCGTTTGAATAGTAACCAACATTAGCAAACGCCTCTGTGAGTTTATTCAACGAAGTGAGGAATGACTTTATAGGTTTAGCGCCAGTATTAAAGGTCTGCTTAAATGCAAGCTTTACTGATTTAGCAATAGCAAGGATACCAGTTAAAGTATTCTTGATACTCTCGATGAGGAGCTGACGACCACTCTTTTCAGACATATTTTGGATCATCTCATTGAGTGAGGTGCCACTCTTACGAGCTTCCTCAGCTAATGCCTTATAAGCCTGAATTTGGTCGTCAGTAAGGCCAAGACTTTTAAGCTGAGCGTCGGACAGTTCGTCATAATTTATTTTCTCGCCAGCAATGGTTCTGTTAACCAGATCCTGGATGACATTGTATTCGTAACCAGCATCAGTTAGAGCTTTTACTCGAGCAGCGCCATTTCCATATACACCCTGAATAACAGCATTTACAACTGATTGGTAAGATGCTATCTTCTGAGCTGCGGCTGCCGCTTCGGTGCCAGTGCCATCGAGCTTACCTGCAAAGCTATCAAGTGTGTTGAGAAGGCGATCGTCAGTGAGCCAACCACGCTGAAGTGTTGCTTCAAACGAGCCATCGATCTCCATCCACTTGTCAATGGCAAGACCACTCTTACGAGCATCGTCGATAAGCTTCTGGCGGAATGTATCAACCGAGAGTCCCGCATCCTGAAGAGTAGAACTGAACTTACTCCAGTTCGATGTCATAGCGTCGTTAATGATGGCATTTCGAGCATCGCTGGCATCATTGATTACTCCACTGAGCATATCTGATATATCAGTGAAGAATCCCTTAGCATCCTCGAAATCGCCAACGATAAGCTGCCAAGTCATGGTCCAACCAGAACCAACTGCCTCGGTGAGTGTGTCAATAAGCTGAGTAAATGTCTTAACCTTAGTCGCAGCATCCTCTGCTGTAGTCGACATATTAAGAAGCTGATAAGCCTGATCCTCACTTATCTTTCCAGATTTAGCAAGTTCGGCAGCCATCTTGTGGTACTGCTCAGTTACGTCAGAGGAGGCAAGTGCATTTTTACGCATAGCTTCAACTGTTTGTAAACTTGTACCGGTAACCTTTGCAAGGTATTCGTTAACGCCTGAAGTAGTAAACTTCGAAAGGGTCTCTGTAAGAATTTCAGAAGTTATCCAGCCTTCCTTGAGAGACTCTCTAAACGAGCCAGCTTTCTCAATTATCTCATCGACTGCTACACCGTATGTTTTAGCGGTCTCTTTTAAAGCATTTTGAAATACTTCACCACCCATACCAGCATTAACAACCGAATTCCAGTCCTGGAGCTTCAGTGCGCCTGCTGCTAAAGCCTGAGAAAGCTGATACATTGCTGTGGAAGCCTGCTGAGATGTTGAACCGGATACAGCAGCCAAGTTAGCAATACCCTGAATAGCTCGAGTCGAGGTCTCAAGGTCGATACCAGCTGCAGTGAACGTACCAATGTTACGAGTCATCTCAGTGAAGTTATAAATAGTCAAGTCAGCATACTTGTTCAGCTCATTCAAAGACTTGTTAACGTCATCCAGAGTAGAACCCTTAGATGAAGTATTAGCCAGAATTGTCTGAATAGCGCCCATCTGGGTTTCGTATTCTTCAAAGCCCGCTGTAATAGGAGCTACAGTAAACATCTCGGCATACTTTTTACCGGTATCGACAATTTTGCTAGCTATTCGGTCCATCACATTATCGACAGTCCTATATAACAGATTAAAGGACTCTCGAACTGTCACAATAGAGTTCTCAAGCGGCTTAAGAGTTATTGACTCAATTGCGCTCTTAAGAACGTCAATTGATTTGACGCTGTCTTTGAAGTCCAGATCAGACTTGAACTGATTGAGTGACTGCTGTGATTTCTTTATGTTCTTCTCGAACTTAGAATTATCAAACGAAAGTTCGACAACTTTGCGGTCGACTTCTGTACTCATCTACTTATAACCTCCTTCCACATATTATTTGCCATTTCCTCGAATATTGGTCGAATAGCAGGATTTATGTAGTCAATACCTTCTACCCAACCGCCGTTACGAGTTGCATGGCCAGATTGTAGTATTATTGCGATAGGCACACCGTTGTGCACATTTGAATTATAGAACGATAACGAGACGGAATTGCGGGTTCGCTCAATGGTGTAATACCATGAATTTGCCGTCATACCAGTATCTATTGGTGTAGCTGCCTGAAGAGCTTCCACGCCTTTCCGTCCGTATTCGTCGAGTGTACTTATATACAGGCCCTCTTTAGCCCGCTCGAAAAAGTTATCAAGGTGTTTAAAGTTGCCGTGTCCTCTCAACTGAATCATACGGGCTGGGCCTCCTTATTTATCCTTTTGTGTGCATTTTAGCACGACGTTCTGCGTTGAGTCGTGCATTTCTCTCCCATATATCACGATTACTCATCTTCTTTGGAGGTGAGTTCTTCAAACTGCATACCTCGATCAGGGTCATAAGGCGGTTTATATGCCAATACTGACACTCAAAAGGTATATTAGCAGAAATCATCCACTGATAAATTTCTTCATTAGTAATGATTTTCTTCTTATTGGTTTCTTTCGTGTTTGAAGGAAGTATAGTAGCAGTCGCGAGATCGTCCATGTATTTGTTTATGATGTCGATGTCTTTGCTCGTTAATCGAGCGTACACCTCATCACTAAACGGGCCGTTTAATGTCATAAATTTGATGTAATCATACATCTCATCCACTGACTTGTCACGAGTCGCAATGAACGATTTGTGATACTTCTGTTCCCATTTTGAAATTGAGACAAGTGAGTGCTCCAGCTGTATAACTACCTCGGGGCATTCAACGAATTCGTTAGTTGTTTCATTGAAGCAGGCCCCGAGATTAGGCAGTTTTAGTTCGAGCATTACTTAACCATCTCGATGGCTTTCTTCGCAGTAGGGTCAGCATCAACATTGGGCATCTTAGGCATGATACCTGCGACAAACTTAGCCGCAGCATCGGCATCAGTAGCGAGCTTCATGTAAAGTTCTGAGAATGCAGCAGATGCTTCAAAGTTCCTGGACAGAGGTCTACCCTCGTCATCAGTCTTCCTGAAGAATTTACCATCAGCAGACTTCTCACCGTAAGCCCTGAGAATGAGTCCCTTGAATATGGTAACAATGTTCTTGTTGTCACCGGTCTTGATAATCTCTTCGATCATCTTGGAAAGACCACCTTCGACGTCAAGCTCCATTGACATGAGTTCGGGCTGTGTGATATGGAACCAGAAATCTTCAGTACGGGTAACACCATTGTAATCTTCGTAAGTAATAGGCATGTTAATCATTAGAATTTCTCCTTTACATTAAATTGATTTTGAGAAAAAGCTTGGGAGGGCTATTAAGTTAGCCCTCCTTGACAGCTTTGTTTACGTATCAGGAATTGTTAGCAGCAATGATTTCCAGGATCTCAGCAGGTGTAGGCAGTGTAGGCTGCTCGGAAGCAGTACCGTAAAGCTTAGCCTCGATGGCATCCAGGATTTCTTTCTTGGTCTTTGTGGAATCGATAATGAGCGATGCAGTAGGCTTATGACCTTCAACATTGACAGGTGTGGTAGTGACTTCCCAAGAGAATGTTACTGCATCAGGAGAGTCGTTGATGGTAGAATAACCCTTCTCGGAAGGTGTTGCCTTACAGCCGTAAACGATGTGAAGCTTGTAACCGTATGCATTACCCTGTGTATCATTACCAAGTGTGGTTCTGTAGCAGAAGCCGAAAGACTTTCTGTCCTGCTGACCGATGGTAATACCCTCTGCAAGAGATGCAGAACCGTCGCACTCTGCGAACTCATCAGGATAGGTGTAAGCTTCAATTGTAGCGCCGAACTCTTCGACAGAAGTCAGATCGAGGTACTTGATATCATCCGCATAAAGCTTTGTGGATTCTGCACCAGAGGGCGACTCGGTAACAGCAGTAAGGCCATTCCAAGCAACACCAGTGCCGTAGCCAGATTCGGTCATGGGGTAAAGAACGCCCATTTTTGTACCGGTTTCATAAAGCTTCTTGCCAGCGTCATCCCAGGTAAGTTTAGCCATGGAAAATTCCTCCTTTAATAATAAATTGTGAATACATCGTGGTTTAATCCGTCCGCGGTGTAATGTCGCTGATAGTGTGAGGACGGAATCTTTGACACTCTATCAACTACTACACTATCGGGATTTTTGTCTATGACAATGACTTCGTAAGAACGATTTTGAGCATAGACATCATCATCCGCAAAAGTGTTTTCTATATTCAACCTAGAATAACGAATGGCGGGGTATTTCATTCGTACCGATGATGGAGCCTGATAGTAGACATTTTTACTACCGAGACACTCTTCAAGTAATTTCTGAAGACCTAATCTATCAGCCATTGTATACCCCTCCAATCGTGATATTGAGACGAGGGGGTGCAACATCAACATCTGAGACACACCACTTAGCTCCTCTGAACTCAACATATCTCATGAGGTGAATATGATCGATAAGATACGGGTCCGCAACAACACTAATCTCATTGGACACGTTGACATCGGGATTGACACGATCGGCAGTAGCATTTGACCAGAAATGCCGCAGAAGATCGCCGCTGTAGTGTCTTTCCTCAATATCTTCAACATAGACGCCAGAATCTTCTGACTCTAAACGTTGTGTTGCGAACCCGATTATTCCATGAAATTTAGCCATTTTGAATTAACCTCAGGTGTTGTCTTCGGTGCCGGGATCAGAAGATGCCTTAGCAGTTTCAATGGCAATAGCAGAGTAGGGCTTGATGAGAGCGCCAGAGATTCTGGTCTCGATCAGGTACTTCTGCTGGTTGTAGTCGATGTCGAAGTCATCAAACATGTTGATAGCTCCGCCCTTATCAGCGCCTACATTGTAGTCGGAAAGGTTTACGATGATGCCAAGCAGATCGCCGCCGTTCTTGCCTTTTGCGCCTTCCATAACAGGTACAGTAACGATAGCAGAAACTCTGAGCTTCTTAGCGAGCTGAGCCTCGTCGTTGTAGATTGTACGACCGGTAGTGTCCTCGATGAGGAGCATAGAAGTAAGCATGTCTTCGGTAGTGTAAAGAACAGGAGAGCCACTGCCCTTGTAGTCCTTACGAGATCTGATAGCAGCAACGATGAACGCCTTAGCCTTATCAGTATCAGAAGCGCCGTCTGCGGTAGTAACAGTAACCTTGATAGTATACAGATCCTCATCGTTAAAGATAGGTCTTACGTGAGATTCCTGGATCTTGTCTTCAGCAGAAGAAAGTCTGCCATCGCCGACGAGAATAGCTCTCGCAAGTTCCTCATTGAGCATCATACGCATTTCAGACTTAACCCAAGACACAACGTCGAAAGAAGTGATGTCGATAAGGTCATCTCTGTCGAACTTCTGCTTCTTGTAGACGGTCTGAGGATCAGTAGTTCTCTTGAGGAGTGTAAATACCTGCTCCTTCTTAAGCTTACCCTTGATATAACCCTTTGCGCGAGCTTCGTCAGCGGTGATGTTAGCGAAGATAGACTTGATGCGGCTGAAAGGGGTGTGGTGTACGCCATTGAGAACGCCGTCAACCCAGCTGGTATCACGCTTGATGAAGCCGGGGATAGTGTCGAGGGTCTTGTAGTCGGGGAATAGATAATCAATGTTAGTGATAGAGTGGGCGATGCAGGACTCCTTCATGGTACCGTAACGCTTCATATCACTGATTGCGGCAGTCATGTCTTCATGAGAAATGGTGTCGCCGGCAACGAGTGTGCTCTGGTCAAATACATTATAAGGCATTTCATTTTCCTCCTTAATAGAATGAATCATATCTTCAGGGTCGCTGAGGTCGAGATCAAGATCGAGACCGTCGAGCACATCTCCTGAATTGTATGAGTGTTCAACATCCGTGGATCCTTCGTCTAGAGCATGAGCGACAAGTGCTGTCACAACATCACGCTGCTTGTCGGTAAGGGTCGCAAGAACGTCGGCGACGGTCTCTTCCTTTGTATCAGAAGTGCCGTCTGCGGAATGACAAATGATAGATTCGCCGAAATAGATAACGCCTTCTTCACTCAGGTCTTCGCCATGAGAAACGACGGTATCAATTGTTGCAGCGGGATTAGCGCCGACTGCTACGAGGCTGACTTCACAGATATTACCGTGAGTCACGTCAGCACCGAGCTGGTGAATATCATTTGCGAAGATGGAAAGGGACTTGAGATCACCGTGCATAACAGCCTTATGAGCATCAACGCCCTTTGTAGTGTCGTTGAACTTACAATAAGCGTATACGCCTTCAGGACGATTCTCAAGCAGAGCGTGACCGAGAATATTGGACACGTCTTTGTGCTGATGGGACCAAACGAGAGGTACAATCTTACCATCACAATGAGCAAATGCATCCTTCTTGATGGTTCTGCCATCGGAGCATCTTACATCATTCTTGGTTGCCCATCCACAAAAGTCATAGTCATTACTGCTGACTGTTGCCATTTTGAATTTCCTCCTTCTTGTTATTTGTGGTGTCATTGGAAGGAGTTTGCGCAACTTCTTCGGCAGACTTATTGAGGTTCTTGTTTCTAAGTTCATCCGCGTTTGGATCGCTGGAGGGTTTCATACCTGCAATCTGGCGAACTTCATTAGATGTAAGAATCTCGTTTCTTGTAAACTTATCCGCAATATCAGCGAGATTACTGATAGGAACAAGCTTAAAGGGATCTCTGAAGTATATGATGTCCTGACGCTGACTACGTGCTGTCTTGGATAAGAACTTAACACGCATTGCATCGACTATAGCAGCTACGATCGGTTCGATTGTACGGCTGTTGTAGTTTAACATTGTGCTTTCATCAGCAGATCCGTTGAGAACTTCAGTCGTAATACCTAACTGCGCATAGAACTGTGAAGTAAGGTATTCGATTTGGGCCTGAAGATTGTTCTCGAGTGGACGGTTAAGCTGAGTAATCTTCTCGGTACCATCCGTGTAGGCGATGCCATACTTTGAACCAGAGAGCTGAACCTCAATCTCCCTGCGTCTTTCTTCAGCCTGCTTCTTTCTGGCGTCGGATTTGATAACGTAGGGCAACTGAATGATGAGATCCAACTTTCCAGCACTGTTCTGAGCATCGATAGCGTCAAGCATAGAAATCTTTCGCATAAGACGCTGCATAGTGCTGTTTGGTTCATTTATTATGGCATACAGTGGATTTGGAACGATCGCTACGCAACGTTTCGGAAGCATTATCTCATGATGCTGACCATCGTTTTCGTTGTAAAGATCTATCTTAACATACTGAGGCCTCCATTCAATAATCTTACCAACTCGCATACTAAGCACATCGTAAGAATCAGTGAATGTTATATCATTCGTGGCGTCAACCGGAACGATTGCGATTGAACCGTTAGTAAACATGCTCAGCACGCAGTCTTGAATGAAAGCCCTGGATGTCTGATCGATATTAGCCTCTTGTGTCAAGCAATAATTCAGGCCATCATTAATGGTTTCTGAATATCTGTCATTTTCATCAAGACGTACGTGCTGTATCACAACAGACGAAGCGTCCAGTGCGATACGATTGTAGACAGCCATAATGGTTGTCGTTTCTGACCCCTGATAGTATCTTGCGTAGTTGGGCGAATAGTACGACGCGGGGCCGTAGTCGTACGGGGTAGGGTCTCTACCCATAAACGCATTCCAGGCGTGTTTAGCCCGGGATATTAATGAAGCCATAAGAAGCTCTCCTGATTATCGACGCATTGCATTTTGTATATTACTGATAAGATTGTTGAATGTATCCATATTTATATCGATCTCGTAGCCGGTATTTATCTTATTTATTTCACCGGCACCATCCGAAATACGTTCAAGCTTATTACGTAAGGCGGTCTTCTGCATGTCGCTTATATTTGCAGCATCGATATCGGAATCGATTTTATTGTATGCAGTTTCCCACATTTTATATTTACCCTCACATAACGTTAAATTCTTTTTTGCGTTTCGAGCTGCCGATATCATGCTTTCGACGCTTGTCCGCAGGTTTCGTGCCAAGTTTATCAGATCCTGTGTCGACTTGTACAACTGATCTAATCGGTTGTTGAGACTGTTATACATATTGCCGCTTGCGGGTGCATTATAGTTGTTGGTGGGTTTTGGAGCAGTTGTTCTTCTGGAAACAGCTGTATGCTCAATAGTATTCGAGCATGCTCTACTGGATCCGCTTCCAACATAGTCAAGCCAATCGTTCATAGAATTTCCTCCTTTTTTGGTATGCATAATAAATTCATATGTATTCATTCTTAAGTTTCTGTGCTTTTGCTGCGTAAGCGTCTAACAGGCGAAGATCTGCCTTGGTTTGCTCATCATCTTTACCAAAAAGTTTTGAGTGGCAAAGGTATGCCCTACTCGAACCGGATCCCTGGTAATCAAGCCAGCCGTTCATTTTATTACCACCTTTCAAAAATTGTCTCGGTTATGTTTATAAGCCACAAAAGCGTCCATCATCGCTGAGACAGAGTCAATCTTCTGTTCACGATGAGACTTAAGTAGCTTTCGATTTCCGTTAGTATCCTCAAGAGTGATACAGTTGCCCATAGCGAATTGCATAAGGGCTTCATCAAAGAGAAGCATACGCTTTTCACTAAGATGCTTTAACTCACCAAGAGGAACTGACTCTGTACGTGCTCCCTGGATAACTTTCTCGACACCGAATTCAGAGTTCTCAGATACATAAAGATCTACGAACTCTTTAGCATTATATGGGTCATAACCAAAGCAACGTACATCATATTCACACATTTGTATATGTGTGTCGAGGTCTTGGTATACCTCGGTCATGTCAAGGATAGAACCTTCCATGATTATAAGACTACCTTCGTCCATAAATTCCTGGTATTTACTCCTCATCGCCAATGGCAACTTAGCAAGAGTAAATGAGGTTATGTAAGCTCGAGTCTTTATTCCGAAAGCGCCATTATCAAGCGGAAACAAGAACGTAAACGCACAGAAGTCATCGCCAAGTGACATATCACCGCCAAGCGAACACGCCATCCCATTGTAATACTGCTTGCGATGAGGTATAGTTTCCTCGTATGAGAAGTAATATGTGTAACCTTCCATCGGCAAACCAAACCTCTTAGCAAGAATATCATTACGAGTAGCAGGTGCTTTCTCGGCACGCTCTACATCAAGCTGATACGCTTCATAGCTTACGGTCTTTCCTATATTAGGCTGAGCTTTTATCCACATCTCCGGATTACCGACCTCGTCAATGGAGTCGAGTTGATACCACCAGATAGATACATGAGGATTGATGTATTCACCTTTAAGGATATCCATCAATTCCATTTTGATTGTGTCGCCCGGGCCGTTACGTACTGTACCTTCTGAACTTACGGCTATGATCAGATAGTCATCATTCTTGGAAGCACCCTGTTCGAGTGCACCTATTACATCCTCTCGAATATCGCCCGAAAGCCATTCGTCGACCGTATTAATACGGCTATTAAGTCCCTGTAACTTGTTAATGGTCATAGGACGAATCTCGACGATAGATCCAGTGATGAAATTCTCAATACCCTTCTTTGTAGGTACAAGTTTAGGTCGACTAGCCTTTGAACCAGTAGTGTTATTGATAGAGCCCTCTGTCAAGAAAGCATATAACGGTCCTCGAGATCTAGCGATGGCAGTTTTCATAGGCATGGTAACCTCTTCTGCCTGCTTCATCGTTGGAGCGGTATGTATACCACGCGTGGTTGTAACATCACAGCTTAAGAAGTAACTCTGTATGTAACTCTCATACTGCGATTTAGCTGCACCTCGTCCCACAATAAGGTATTGTTTATTGATGAGTCTTTTCTTGACTCTTCGGCGGACATAGTGACTGGTGTTGTTTCTACCGGGTTTGTATACATGCTTTTCAACGAAGTAATACCAACCAAACACCTGCTCCCCCCAGAGCTTAAACGTATCCAGAAGTTTAAGATCAGAACCATCTGTAAGAGTTAACTCATTCTCACAAAACTGTATCCATCCTTCAACCTTTCCTGGATCGTAATACATTCCCGGATTTCGAATTAGGTCATCTATTCGATTCATCTCCATCGAAATCTTCTGATTAACAGGCATCTCGCCGCGCATTACTGCGTCACGAAATTCACCGTAATACTTAGGAACGGCAGTGTTTGATAACCTACTCACTTCTTATCACTCTGTCCCTTCTTAGGATTTACAATATCCTGTCCCACGGCTTTATTTATGGCGGTGCCAAGGGCATACGTTACCGCCTGGGTTCCAATATTCTCGAGCGACTTATCAAGCACATTCTTACCGATCTTACCAATCCATTCAACAGCACGTTTCTTCTTAGATGGAGCCGCTGCCATGGATTTCTCGAGATCTGCAAGAGACTGCTCGAGCTTAAGACGAGATATACGTTTCTGTATCTCTTCATCAGTCATCTCCGAAACCTTTTTCTTCTTGGGAGTTTCATCTTCAGCTTTTGTTTTGCTGGAGGGACTCTTCTTGTGTCCACTATGAGAACCAAGACTCTGGAACGGACGAAGACCAGAGCCCCATTTGAATCGTCCTGATCTACGAGGTTTGCCATAGTGGGCAATAAAATCCTCATAGGGCATATTCGTTATGGACATGATATCCACTATGACTCCTCCTTTTGATAGAGTTTATCGGAGATAGCATTGATGCGCCATTCAAGTTCAGCAATTGTCTGATCGAGGGCATCAACCGCGCTACTATTTGTAGGCGGGTCAAACTGTTTACGAACTTTGGCAGTGACATAAGACTTTACCAGATTACGAGTCTTCTCGTCTGGTATGAGATCTGTCCATGTCTCATTAATGCCAGTTACAAATATTGTGTTTGGCATGCTATCACCGAGCTGATCCAAAATAACAAGTACACTGTTTATGTACATGATGAGATCCGGATCATAGTAATCATCTTCCGCGTTTCCAGTCAGAAACTTTCGCATTGACTGGAGGATGCTGTCAGTATTCATCGACGGCCTCCTATCTCGCGGTCTCGTATCTCTACGTGATCGCGCTCAGTATAACCTATTACGCCATAGTCGGCTTTAATGAAGTAGTACCTGTCTGACGATTTTGAGTAGTCTACCGTGACCATAGATCCTTCGGGGATTATACCAACCGTATAGGATGAGTCAATTGGTTTCACTCGAACAATCGTATTGAAACAGTTGGTAATGAAACCTGTAGCTACTTTTTGATCAGTCTCAGACAAGTTTTTACCTCCTCTTCCAGGGGCAAGTATCATAAGGTGTACGTTCCACCGGTCGGATATTGAGTTGATCCAGATTCCCGTAATGTATGGCCTTATGTGTTGCTACCCTAACTGATATGAGGTACTCGGGATCCATAAGGAACCTTGTACCATTGCGAATATCATCCATAGTAATCGGATTCATGTGGTGGATTATGATCATCTCGCCAGGAGCGAACTCGTGGCCGTCAACGCCCAAGTCGCAACCCATATCACGGGTTATAACTTGCGGCCTGACGATCAACCACTCTCTCGAATGATAGAACATTTGATTGAAGACTCTATCTACACCGAAAGTATCACTCGCTACGACTCCGGGAAGCTTCAGATACTCGAATCGCTCCTCAAACGTAGAGAATTGAGATAGTTCAGTATAACTCCTGGTCATCTTCATCATCGTTTCCACTGTATCTTCGCATAGCATCGATTACCTTTTGGAACAGTTCTTCGTTCCTTTTCTCGGACTTTATGGCCTCAGTCTTTGCTCTGAGAAGTTTGTTTTCTTCTTCGAGTTTTTCTCTTTCGAGTCGATCTCGAGACCCGGCCATTTTTAAGTAGTGGGTAATGACCTGTGACGATGCTGTGCCATCCCTTAGCTGCTGTTCGGCACGGTCTACTGCTAACGCAATGAGCTGTGCTTCACGAGCTTCAGGCGTATATGCTGGAGTCGTCTCGTAACTTACATCACTACCGTTAACTTTACCTCGTCTCAAAGTGGTTTCCTCCTTAAGCCCTAGTAGGAGATTGCACGTACTCGACACCTACTGAAAGGAGAAAGTTAAGTATCGCCTGCAACCTCTTACTAGGGCTTAAAAGTGATTTTAAGCAAACCTCCCCCGGGGAATTTCTGAGGAGGCGCGCGATAAGAGAGGGGGTGTATTTTAAGTGACCCCCTCCCATGTTCATATGTTTGCAAATGTCCTTTGCTTTCTTCTTTCATTTCTGCTCAACGAACAACGACAAAAGCTTTTAGCAAATTGCGAGACAAAGCAAACAAATTAAACATGAGAAACGTTTTATTGTTTACTGACCAAAAAACAAAACGCTTTAAAGTTCTTATCCTTGTTAATAGAATTCAAAGATCATCGATCAGCCGCTTAATCATTTATACATCGAATCCAATTGTGTGGGTAGGCATAGACTCAATGATCTTATGTCAACAAAGCCAATCAATTAATCTAAGAATTATATTCAAGTATTATTTGGAGCGTTACGACTAACAACCCTGAAGATGTCTAAAGGATCTTCAATGACAACTTGATTACAAGCTCTTTGAATTTCCTTATTGTATTCTTCAGGAGTCATTGTGTCATCTGTGAACGCAACTCTTGCAAGACGTTCACATGTTTTATAACCATGAGCGATATCGTAGTTCCACCACTGATCAAACTTATCAAACGGCGAATAAGGATTATCTTTCGTAGTTAATGCGAATTCTTTCATTGCGTTCACTCCTTTCCTTTAACATAAGCAGAAACAGTTGAAGTAGATACTCCAAGTGCTTCTGCAATTTCGGCAACAGTGTAGCCAGAGGTATTCATTGCTTTAAGTTTATTGATCTTTGCATCAGATAGGGTCTTTGTAGCTCTCGGTGTAGCTCGCTTTCGCAGATCTTCAGAGTCAACATACTTAAACATTTTGCTGAGTTTGCTGTCTGAAATTGCGCCAGCCTGAATTGCTTCCCATTCACGATCAGAGATCTTAATATTAGTACGCTCGGCGCCAACCTGAATGCGGGCTTTGGTAAGCTGTCTCTGGCTTTCCTTCTTGATCTCTCCCTTGGTCATGTAGGGGTTCGATGCCTTCTTAGCATCTACTGCTGCACGAGCTATGATCTGAGCCTGTCTTTCACGAGGGGCGTTACGGGCTGCAGTCTTATACTGGGCTTCAAGGTTGGCTACCTCCGATGCGTACTTCTTATTCGCTTCCGGACTGTAGGTAAGTCGGGGTGTGTACACAGAAGCCTTACGCGCTTCGTTTGCCATGGTCTTGAGATCGTTAGCATAGTTTGCGTACATGTCTTCGACAACGGTTCCTGAAGATAAAGTGCGAGCATCTCGTGTTTCAGCCATCTTAGTAGAAACCTGCTGACGATGAACTGTCTCGCCCTTTTTATTCACATAGGTAGCAGGATCAGTTGCCTGTATCTCAGCACCTTCTGGAAGTGATGGATCATACCAAGGCTTACCCTTCTGATTGATATGAACAGAACCTTTTCGCTTGTCCACACGCTTATCACTCTTTGCTCGAGATATAAGCGTAGATGCGCCTTCATGGTATTTACCGTCATCTTCATCGATGTGACCCTGATACTTAGCTTTAAGTGCTGCGATTCGGTTGTCGGCTTCAGACTGTTTATAGTTCAGTCCATGCTTTTCAGCATCAATTACAACCATCGAATGTCGAACTGCACACGCAAGCTCTTCATCATTGGCGCCTTTCAATGTCATATCTGTAATGAGGTTTGAAACAACACCCATTTCTTTCTGGGTCTGACCTTTGGTCATTCGTTTCATTCCTTCGATTGCAGGATATTCCATCTTAGGATCGAAGCCCTTAAGACCGGGAAGTTCCTCTCTTGAAGTTATCTTAACGCCAGCATTCTTTCCATTACCAGCTGTAGGAATAACCATTACAGTATCGCCGTCGAAGTCCGCTCCCGAAAGTCGGTCGGCTACATCTTTGGAAATACCGACAGCATCAAGCGCATTGCCGTATGTATTTCTGCCCTGCTTATTCTTATTATTGACGGTCAAGATAGGTATCTCAAACGTACCACCATGCGGAAAACGTATGAGTGCCACCTTTTCGCCATCCTGATAAGTAGGCGCATAAACCTCGTCGTTCTTTATATCAGTAAGGGGCAAGATTACTTTGTAGTTCTGCCTAGGAAGTGCTGCTGCATCAAGATGGACTGCGGTTGAGTCACAATCAGAGGCAAAGCTTGCAAGGAGCTCTCTTTTAACAACAGGATTGTCCAGAGAAAGTATCTCATCGAGGTCCTCCTGTCGATTCTTAATAGACAGATCGAGCTGCTTTGAAATCAGCTGCTTATTCTGCTTGGACAAGAACTGTGAAGGAAGATGATCTGACCATTCCTGCCAGTCGCCTTCTTCTCTGGTCTTATTAATAAGACTCTGCTGCTCTTTTCCGTTTTCGTCTGTATACCAAGACTGGCCGCCACGCTCTTTGATGAGAGCGCCGAACGGGTTCTCAGGATCATCCTTTATTTTCTTGAGAACATCCATTTTAGCCACATCTTTTGTTTTATTTGTATTAAATCGGACGTCGACACCATCGGGAAGATCATCAGCATAGACTGCCATGCCTTTCAGATATCGTTCGCCGTCAACAAGAATTCGAACCTGGGCATAATGCGAATTACCAAGGTCCAAATCTGCCACGCCTCTACGAAGCTCAATTACGCCATCCTTATTGACACCGCCGTCTTCGGCATAGTTGATCATAAGACGCTTAGAGTCCATAGATTTGGGGTAAACAAATGCCTTTTTGAACGAATCACCCTGATCGTAGGAGATATAATTTTCAACAGAGTGAATTTCGTCGAAATTAAATATTTCTTTATGTTCTGTACCAGGAGGACAAAGTGCTTTAACCGTGGTAAACTTACCAGGATTAGTAACCTGCTCCATTCGGCCATTGTAAGTTGGATAGCCTTCGAGTTCAAGAATATAGAGTGCTGTTTTCATCATTTCTGGTGAAATACCAAGCTGCTCAGCAACGCCTGAACCGACATCCAGTTTACCTTCTTCTGCAACTCTCTTTTTGAGGAAGTCGGCGGTCTTCTGGGCCTGGTTCATACGAGCTTCAGATGCTTCGTTCAAGAGCGATCGTACTGTTGACTCATTGAGTCCCATACGTCGTCCGATCTCAGTAGCACCCAACTTCTTCTCAGCAAGCCTTCTAGCAGTCTCTACCTGAATGGCTCGCTCTTCGTTTTTAGCGAGAGATCGCTGGGTTCTGAACTGTGAAGTTGTAAGACCCATTGATTTAGCAATCTCGGTGTCAGTCATACCTGTAGACTTAAGTTCCTTTATACGACTAAGGAAATCGCCAGCATGCTGATACGGGTTTTCGCCGGATCCATAAGGAAATCTTCCAGATCGTCTTGGCATTCCATAATGTTCGATAAGCCAAGGTTCTCTTTCAAGTTCCTCTTCAAAGTAGGCAAGATCTTCCATGCCCCAGATCATATTACTCCTCCTTCCTGTTTAGTTATTATATCAGAGAATCTTACCGCCTTATCCATAATATATTTTATGCGTTCAGGCTCGGGATTATGAATCACAACCTGATTGTTCTGATATATGCGTAATTCCATCTCAAGGTCAGCCGGGTTCTTCTTATATTCCAGACAGAACAGAGCTGCATATATTTCAAGCTGCTCCATATGTGCTGGAACTACTCCCGTCTTGAGATCATGTATTCTCAGCATATTCTTTCGGAAACTTATAGCGTCAGCTGTTCCAAAACAATAAGGAGAATAATATAATATTCTCTCAGGTGTCATCTTATAGCCAATTGCATCATTGACATAAAGATTGAGAGTCGCATTGGTTTTCTGCAGTTTTACTCCAAGCTTAATGCATTGCGCTGCAAGAGCATGAAGTTCAGTTCCTTGCGCAGCTGCAAGAAAATTATTACGGCTTTCCATGAGCTTGTCTTCGTCATAATTTACCCAAGAATACTTACTTGCTGAGAGAAAGGCATGCTTACCCTCAAGCTTCGAATGATCGTTCCATATCATTAAGTACGGCCTCCTTATTCTCAGGGTAAACAAATGCTGCATAGGACATGTCATTCATCGCATTGACATAATAGTCCTGATTGGGTCTGTGAGATGCCGAAGCGTCTCTCTTGCATTCAAGCGCAGCCCAGTGACCTTCGTGTAACACGAGCAAATCTGGGATACCCTGAATGTGATTTGGATCAGTTTTCAATACCAGGCATCCTTCGAACCGATGCTTGATCTCTTTGACCAATCCAGATTGGAAGTCTCGTTCCAATTTATTAGGGGATCGTCCTTTCATAAAAATTCTCCTTTACAAAATATTTTGAGCAGGACCCAGCAGGTTGAAAGAGGAAGATAAGATGGAGGTCCCAAAACCATGGGTCGTCAAGGAATTGGAGGATATATCAACATGTGGAGGTCGCCAAGTCCTGCTCAAAAGATAAGAGAGAAAGTCGTTATTGTCTCTTTCTCTCCATAAAAGACCATGTTTCGCGCGCGGACATTTATCAATCTTCTATCTGAAGATTGGAGGCTCTGGATAGGTCAAATCTTCGACCCTTACATCTAGGGCGTTTGCTATCTTAAACATATTTCCTAGCGAAGGGCAACAAGTCGCGTGCATATAATTTGATATTGTTGGCTGAGATATACCGGTCTCGTTCGAGAGATCGGTTTGACTCTTGCGTTTACGTTCCATGTGTCGGTTAAGTCGGAGAGCAAAACTTCTGAGATACTCATCCTCAGTATAACCTTCCTCAATGTCTACAGCGAGCACGTCCAATCTAAAGTTCCGTCCGTTCTCAGTATAGACCATTCGCTTACCATACATTGTAAATACAATCTCACCATATCGTGCATCGATAACATCCGTGATCTCGATACCTTGCTGTAGGTACTTATCCATGTCCATCCAGAACACTTCCATTGTATAACCCATAAAATAGCCTTCCTTTTTTGATTTGTATGCATTTTACCTTGTTCTGAGCAAAAATCACAAAAATTTTAAAAAACTTTAATTAGTAACTGAAAAAATGCCATTTTTATTAATTTATTTATAGCCTATTAATATATTAATAAAAATGGAAATTCACGTAGGAGAAATAAAACAATATTTTTTATTTTTATCAAAAATTATTAATATATTAATAGGCTATTAATATATTAATAAAAATATTGTTCAATGCTCTCTCTATTTGATCAACTTTCACCTCCCGAACTCACAAAATTCGTCCATTACGACTAGTCTTCATCACGTAATCTCGAACCATTTTCTCATCATCAGACTTCGAAACCACCAACTTCTTGTCGCAATTATCCACTGAACAACCTCTCAACTCGCCTGTCATCAATATATAATGACAGCACTTATGATGATTACACCTGCCAATGTCTCTCCAATAAAAGCAACCTGTACAACTATTTTTACTTGCCATCTCAATCAACTCCTTAAATTTCACTAAATTTTAATAAAACGAAGAGTCCGTGTAAGACTCCTCGTTTTTGTTACAAATCATCCCAGAAAATATGTTTCCCCGAGATTAACAATGTGGGGGTTGCCAATATATCGAGCACTACCGTAAGCCATGTGCAGCGATCCTCTATCGTTAAGATCGCCGAGCAAGCTAACAGAAATACTGCCAACATCAGCATCGTCCCATCAAGTCTTTTTCCGTTCATAATAATTTCCTCCTTAATGAAATGTTCTTCATAAAGGAGTATGTTATTTACGCGAACTATTTTATGTCATCGTCAGAATCCTCATCTGAGTCATCTATGTACTCAAAGTAGCATTCGTCGTCTTTAAATCCAACGAGGCCTCGTATAGACCCAAATAGACCTACCACAATGAATGCAACTGCCGGTGTGATATCCTTAGCAATGGGATCAATCTTTACCATACACCAGCCAATAAGTACACCCAACACAATCATCGTAAGCCCCTGAAAGAATAAACTCATATCAGGCAGCCTCTTAGGTTTGTCAGATCTTTTTACCCGTACTTTCCATTTCTTCATATTAACCCTCCTCTACAATGATATGGACGGCCGTTACCAGCATGCTTCTCTCCGCCAACTGACTCATTAGGGGTATATCCACGCTCACGCAGATACCCTTCGAGAGCATCAATGCAGTCAGCGTTAGCCATAGACGATGATACTCTCATTTCACCACCCATATTTGTGCCACGGTATGTGAGATATACTCGACCATTATACTCCTCATCTGTTATCAAAGAACACACCTGGTCGAATATAATTTTTTCGACATACATATAATATGCTGATCTTGAATTAAGCCTTGCCATCGTGTCTCGCCTCCAATTCAGCATCGAATCGCTCAATGACCTTGCTCTCATCAAAAAGCTTTCGAATGTCAATATTACAAGTATCCTTAAGAATTTTCTCAATATATGTCATGTGCCCCCGGATTGCAGCCTCACTGGTCTTCATCTCAATATAGCTAGACTTAGCCTCCTCATCAAGATCACCAAAGCAAATATCTTTCATCTCTTCATCGAGCTTCTCACCAAGACGAAGCAACAGACGCCCTTCTACGTAATCGCTAACCGGTCGTCTTATAAATTCCTGATAAAAGTGCCTACCAAGCTTCTCCTCAAGCTCCTTTGCAACCTCTTTATTCATTTCCTGCTTATCCATAATATTTTTCTCCTTTCAAATAATAAAAGCTAAGAGAGCTTGTTAGCTCTCCTGCTTTAAAGATATAAATAATTTAGAGTTGTTAATAAATGGTATATAACCCACTATATCGCCATACTCATCTATTTTAAACTTGAAAACAGCCGACTTTTGATTAATGACATCGTCTATTATTGGTTGTATTGCATTTTGTACATATTTAACATATGCCGGATTAACGTCTTCTAGATACTCCCCGAGCGAAAATGGTTCGCCGGTTTTTATCCATTCCTCATTAACACCGTCAATTGTTTCATTAAAAATTTCAGCAACCGCATTACGATGTTCCATAAACCAATTAGTCATGGGTTTCCGTAAAATTTTTGGTATGTTGTTATAATGATAAAATACCTTGAATAACGATTCTTTCATTATATTACCTCCTTTATCATAATACAACATGTAAATTTCGCGGATCCTTATTCAAACGTCCCAACATACTTGCCGACCACTCCTGCCGAGTCCTTCGAGTCAGTGGCCTTGAAGTATGCACCATCTTTACGAGGATACATAAACTCAAACATGAGGTAGTTCATAGCATCGAGGAGATACTCGGTGTTACCGGTCTCCTCATATTTCTCGACACATTTCTGGCAAGTAGGAATCGCTAGGACTCCATTGTGCTGAGTAAAGTTATCCGCAGCAGAACCATATTTGTAGAAGGAAGTCTCTACTCTGTTTTTTCTCAACTGGTCGGCGCGGAGTGAGTATTCCTTATTCAGATCAAACTTCGCCATCAGACTTTACCTCCTTAACCCACTTCTTGAAGATATTGCAATAAGATCCAGTGTTACCCATCGTCTTCTTAACAATCGCCATAGCTAGACCCTTCTCAGGATCAAACTTATCTCCCGGCTGGCATTTTACAACGGTTTTAGTGCCGTCGCTCCAGAATACAATAGTAGCAGGGTCGTGAAATATGACGTCCACTATATTGATATATGATCTTGAAGCCACATCGACGTCAAAAGTACCACTACCATAAAGAGAATTAAGAAACTTCTTACATGCGAGCACACTGCTCTTGTCCCAAGCTCGTGATGTTGTGGTAGCATCGTTCATAATACAACGACGTATATCTTCAGGTATAATCTGAATATTATCAGTATCCAGTGCATACGTCTTACCAGGCTTACACTTCTGAACCTGGTCGTACTTCTTTTCGAATAGATCAGTAACAGATGGATAGGAATGATACCAAATGATACCAAGTGGATACTTAATGTTCATAATAAAAACCTCCATAAATTAATTTAAGAAAAGCTAAGAGAGCCTGTTACAGCTCTCCCGCCTTTTACTTTTTGTAATACCAGTCGTCTAAACTGGGCTTATAATTTAATATACCGATCTTATGTTGATATAAATCATTCGCAAAAAGAATCCGCCTTATAATCCATATTGGAATATAAGGATACTTCTCTTTAACGAATTTTATAGCATCATGAGTATAGTACATTATTGTCTTAGCCATATAGACCAACTCCTTTCATTAGAGAGCTTGTTATTTACGCGTAGTAAAAAGTTCCGGATAAGGGAGCGTGTCTTCCATCATCTTGCAGAATTTCTGCCATTCGTCAAGAGGGTGATGCTTACGAGATTTGTAGATGTTTGCAAGAACCTCATAGTTCATAGTTACCGTTCTCTTCTGATTGTAGGACGATGGGAGAAGCTGTATCATCTGCCACCATATTTCCTTCTCGGATAACGCAGGTGTACGAGCATGGTCAATCTGGCTCTTTGGCGTATAAGAAACATACAGATACATCTCGCGGATATTGTTGAGAAGCTCTATGGTATTTTCCAGCATCTCGTAGGGACCCGGAATACTGATAATGACTCCGCCCTTGTCTTCTCCAACCCAACCGGATGCCAGATGCTCATGACTGAAGTCGTCCATAGTGAATTTCTTCTCTCCAATTTTGTGCATGGTCGAACACGAGTTAGCAACTGTGCCGACCTTGTACGTGTCGTATTCTTTCCACCAGTATAATGGCGCGTTTATATCCATTGATACCGCGATCATGCGACAGAACTTGCAGTGATCGGTACCCGCCGCGCAAAGCCTTTTCATTAAAGCGAGATCGTTAGGGCCAATAACAGGTACTCCGGCACCCGACATGTTAAACTCACTATCACTCTTATCCCAAGAGTTATAGCTGTTTCTCATCCCACGAATAGCCTCTTCCCATCCATAGGTCTTTAATTTAGTTATCTCAATCATTTTTATCCTCCTTATCTTTCTTCCAGCCCAGCATATTCTTAAGTGTGGTCATATCACGATTAAGTCCTCGAACCCCATTCCAACAACGACTGCAATTTCCGTCCGCTATCGAGTTAGATATTTCAGCCATATTGCGTTGAATTGCTTTTAGGGTCTCCAATTCTTCCGCAGATTTACTCGATATCGGTTCCTTAGGCATTGGTCTCTCTATAACCGGTTTGCACACATCAGAATTCGCTTTCTTAGTCTTATATACATCCTTCTTATAGATGACAATTAGATCCTGTTCACCATCCCTAGTAAATCTACTAGGACAGAATTCAATCCTGATGATATCTATACCATCATCGTCGCTTGCCCAGGCATTGAATTTTCTTGTGATATCTTCCAAGTAACCCTCAAAAACAACCATACGATAAGTTTTCATAATGGCCTCCTCATACTCCAATTATCTGCGATGCGATCATATCTGCGGTGTGAGTATAGAGAACATTATGATATACCCTCACGGCAGCCGAATAGCACGACCAATTTTCCTTATTGTCAAATGCGCCCATATGCCACCTGATACAATACATTTCTTCATCAGTAAGTCCGCCATTAATTGGCGTCATAACCTGCTGGGCCATTATGGCACTCTTATCGCCGTGACCTGGCAGAAGCTTGTTGTTATTATAAAACCATACCCCCTCATTACTCAGCACATAGTCATCACACTTACAGAGATCGTGCAATATTCCAACAATAATAGGGCTGCCTGAACGAGCCCAACGCAGCCCAAGTCTGTCAGTGAGGTTCTGCAATTCAGTAGCCACCTGCTTTGAATGATCATAGAGTCCCCCAATATAATTTCCATGATGACTAATTGCTGCTGGAGCTGTAAAGTAGCCAAGTTCGTCAAGGAAATTACTCAGTACGATAGAATTGTTAACCCGGTTCGGCATAAATTCCCGGAAGTCTTTGATATTTTTGTCTCTCACCTTTTCCATCTCAGCATCAACTTTGTTAGCAGAAGTATTCAACGCATTTATCTCAGTGGGCTCCTTAGTATCAACTTCAATTACCTTATAGATCTTTTCGTTATTCATTATTATTCTCCTTTTCAGATATTATTTTTATCTTATAACCGAGTTTCTCTTCCACTTCTGCCAGGGTCATTTCCTTAGTTGGCTCATTTACTATGTAACTTGCTACAGATGCCTTGAGGTTGCTATTAGGGATATAAGTTAGTTTGCCAGGCAACAGATTAGCAGGACCAATAGATATGGTTATATCGCAGTCCAGCATTGACCACGCCCTATCTAACTGAGGTATCGGCAACCTGTTAACAGGAAACACATTGACAACTCTAGGAAATTCAACAAGCCACTCAAGTCCATTCTTTGCATAGCATCTATACACGAGGTCGAAATATCTTTCATCAGTCATTGAATCAGTAATAAAGTCTGCCTTTTCCAACACGACCTTAGCAATATCTGATTCTTTTATATTCTTAGGGTTTATTACACCACTTAATTTTTTATCACTTGTCATAATATTTCTCCTTTCAGAAAAGCTAAGAGAGCCTGTTACAGCTCCCTTGCTTTAGTTAACTCAGTTTATTTTTGATGCGATTATCATATTTCCTACAAATGATACAAAGCACATAATAGCTGGAATGACCAAATCAGATATTGGTCCGCCATCCATACCAACGACAATCGCCGCTAGTGTGCAAAGCACTGCCAATATACAGTTGATAATCCCATGAACCATTAAGAATACTTTAATTACCTTTAACATGATAATTTCCCTCCTTTATTTAGTTGAGTTTCCTCATAAAGGAGCATGTATTTTACGCGTCATAAATACCTGTCTAAAAATCTTTCGACTTTCTCAATGTCACTATGACTCAATATACTATTAATATGCTTTGGATCCTTTACTCGGTTTGCTAAATACCGCATTCCAGATTCAAGTTCTTCAGCCCTGAATTTGTCAATACCAGCTTTTCTTCTTTCTTCATATAAAGGAAGTTTTAGCTCTTTTGCTGCTTGACTAGAAGGTGTGTGGAATTGTAATTCAAATATGTTTCCGTTTTTATCTCTAAACGTACTTTGCACAGCTTTATGCATTACTTTCCCTTGTCTATATGATTCAAAATAATTTTTACACCGTATTTCTTCGTATCCTTTATTCTCAAGATCTGTTTTTATAGTATTATAATTTTTAACAAAATCTTTTGTGTCGGATACAGATGTATATCTAATAGAATCTTTAATACCATTAGCCGCTTCCTTATAACTTATATTTTTTTCTTTGGCGTCAGAAGCTATTTTTCCAGCCATTGATGTAGGTTGTTTAAGTCTATGCTCAAGCCCATACATCTTGCATCCGGAATCATTAACAGCCGATACAACATCATTTGTTATTTTTGGTTCAATTTTAGAAGCCTTATTAAATATTTCAGTAGCTAATCCAGCACACTCATAAGCGTCTTTAGAACTAATATTACCTCTGGACTTAATTCCTGAAATATCAATGGACTCCTTAGTAAAATTGGAATATGAATTCGACAACTTATTAATGACAGACCTCTCAGTATCGGCGAACTTATTGTATCTTTCTCGTCCTGCGTCAGTTAAAGTTCCATCTTTGTTCTGAAATCTTCTAATTCCCCACTTCTGTCCAATTATTCCATGATGATACAGTTCATTCGACATAATAAATTCCTCCTTTATCTAGTTTCTTCATATCATGCATTAATCGCGTTTATTCCTTAGCCTCAAAGTTAATAGGCTTATGGGAATTTATATTCCACGGCCTACCGAGGCACTCGTTGCAAGGTTCCTCAGTCTCTGGCTGCTTATACCATTTGCACTGATGACAGTAGTCGGTATAATAGCATTCTTTGGTTGGCGTTTCGGTTACCATTATATCTGATCCTCCTCCATTTTAAGATTATCCGGAAGACGATCATACGCACGATTGAGTTTGATATCGCACGCCCTGTCAATCTGCTCATCCGTGAATAAGCCACTCAACTCAACCACGTATGTTGTTACAAGAATGTCGGCAAGTTCTTCAAGAACGCCGTAACCATTTTCATCAAGACCTCGGTTGTACTTGGAGATAGCCTGTATTAGCTCTGCACACTCTTCCTGAAGAATGCTAAGGTTTTCCTTTGCGCTCGCAGAACGTGCAACACAATCCATTTTAGCATTATATGCTGAATGAGAATTTGACTCACTTCTGTCACCATTGGTCATTCTTTTTATAAATTCTTCACGATCCATGATCACATCTCCTTTTTCTTCATGACATCTATATATCCCCATGTGATGTCAATAGATTTAGATGAATATTCATTATGGACCGTGTATCCAGCTTCTGCGAGTGCCTCCATAGCCATGATAACAATGAACTGCGGTCTATCCCCATAGTGAACATAAACGTGAGATTCGCCATTGTTTATAGCTGTAGTCATATCTTTTTTGATCTTCTCACAGAATTCGTCGCCTCCTTTTTCTCTGAGAACAGCAGTCGCACGTATTTGTGCATCAAGTGCATTCATAAATATTTTTCCCATATTTATTCTTCCTCCTTATTAAAATATATGTGCATCACTCGGTCAATTTCGCCAACCGAGACCAATGATGGCGTAGATGAGATATGATGTTTATACCCCTCCGCATCAAGATTCTCCTTGAGCTTATTTATCAGGTCTTCACCAACACCCGATATATCAACATATATCTCACTCGTCGTATCCTTGTCAACTATCTCGATATAGGACATTATGCACGCAACGAGACGAATGTCACGAATAATTTTCGTAGCGTCAGTCATGATTGTCCTCCTTATAGTCACAATCAACACAATCGTAGGATACCCATGTTACGTATCCGCAGCGATCACACACATAACCTCTCCCGCCTTGGGAATCTTCGTCGAATTTCTTCAACTTCCTCATCTCAGTATATTTGTTCTGGCTCTCGCAACGCGGGCATATTCCGTGATTATAATCGCGCGCTTCTCTGTGAATAGAGAGAAGCACTAATACCACAACAAAAGTTACCATGACCAACAGTACAATCCAATAATACATTTTAATTATTCTCCTTTCAAAAATAAAAGACTTAAAAGACCTTGGGAATCGAACCCAGAATTCTCGATCAACTCGAGCGTGTTACCTAATTACACCAGTCTTCTCATAATATACCATGATTTTTTCGCGAATTATTGTTGAAGGACTCGTAGAACCGTCCCTCATTGAATTTGCCCTTAGCCTTTAATGCTCTGGTTATCGCCTTGTCGATTGGACTTCTCGACACAAGATGATAATACCAAAGATTCATATAGGGCGTATTGAGACGGTCAATTCGTCCTTGTGCTTGGTTCATTATTCGCCAACTATAGTTCTGAGAGTAGAATATTATAGTATCGGTAGTGATGCAATTCCAACCTTCAGCACCTGCAGCGTAGTTGACCAAATAAACCCATTTACTTGACGTAGGAACAGGCTCGTGTTTGTGACCATTCCACTCAGCAATCTCTACATCATCCCCATAATCAATAGATTTGAGTATATCTAACTCAAAGTCATAATTGTAGAAGATTATAGCAGTAGGATGCTTCTCGATCAATTCGAGCAGAACTACTACGCGACTCTCATCACTAAAAGTAATCTGTCGAAGGACACTACAGAATTGTGCAGCATTTTCTATAGGCTCCCCTTCCAAATTTTGCCGTGTTTTGATAACTTGTGATATCAAATCGCCATCATATTTAACAGCAATTTCTTCGTGGTGAGATGTTGTCTTCCGCTTGAAATCCATATCCACAAGCAACTCGTCTCGATGCTGGATAAGCAATTCGACATTTATATATTGCAGCACTTGTGGGAATGTAGTTCGCGGATTATAGACAATATGATAATACTCAAACTCGCTTTTGTTTCGGTAGAACCCATTAGCAATAAATACCGCCATGTAGTCCTCCCATTTATCGCCAGGAGTAGCAGACAGTAGTATCCATTCATTATCCCTGGCAATTTTTATGAATGTCTTAGCCCATTTGCCATACCCAACGACACGTTGCTCGTCGAATATGAAGAAGGCATCTTTAACATTGACATATTTTTCTATATTATTCCAACTGTCTACTATTACTTGATTATTATATGCGTTAGCTTCTGGATGAGGAGATAGCAAGAACGGCGCCATATCGACAGACCATTCTGCTGTATCTCTCTTCCGAGCAGTTGTAATAATATATAAGTCTTTTGGGTGGGTCATCATAGAAAACTTTTTAGAAGTATCATACAAATCGCCACCCATTCGACTATAATAATATGCCAATGAAGTCCGGCTTTTACCGGAACCAACCCCGCCGCAGAGAATACAACCGTTATGCATTTTTCTTATGGCGTCAAGTTGATAATCATACATTGGTATACTGCTCATTTATGAAGGAACACCCGATCCCTTCTGCGACAAACGTGTACATTGCTGTACCCATCTCTCCTTATCGCGTTGTCGTATGACGCCGCACAAGAAGCAGCATTACGATAGGGATTTGCGTCAATTTCAACAGCGTCATACTCAGACGCACAAAAATCGTCGAGAGTACCCACCACATCACAGTGGCAGGATTTCTCTTCTCGCATATCATACTTACTAGGTATGACGTCAATTGGTGTCATTCTTGGCATAACAATTTTCTCCTTTCATTTTTGAACATTAGCGATGCATATACTTCATAGCAAAGGGATCCGCCGCCAGGTCCTGTGTTACATACATCGTATTGACATAGAGTGTCTTACCTCTGTCCCAAACACGAGGATTGAGGAAGACATCGACGTTTGAAGCTCTGATAGTATCAAGCACGCCTACACTCTCAGGATCCAGAAGTACAGGCTCATTATCCCCCACGACAAGGAATATACGGGGAGGGAACTTGGACTCGTAGTTAACGACCACAGATACAAAGAATGTAGGAACGAAGCCCTCTTCCTCGCCCTCGCGAGGCACAGTCTGCTTTACATTGAACCCGTCCTCGATCATCTGCATAGCGAGGTCATGATCGGGAATGATGACATTTGCCTTGCGCTGATTGCTCTTGAATCTGTCTCTGTTAGGGTCGCCGGCGAAGTTAGTATCGAAGATAAAATGAGTGTTCTCAAGAATAATACGATTGTTTTCCATAATAAAGTTCTCCTTTAACTTATAAAATATTTATTTTGATCAGAAGGGGAGCGCCCCGGGAATTTCCCCGAAGTACCCCTCATCCGATGCAAACCAACCTGCATCACAATAGAGCGAGATCGACTCTATTGCGTCGTTGACAAGCTTTATGTAATATGACTTGTCAACCTTATCCTGAAGACCAAGATGTTCTACCTGCTCAGTTTCCATCCACAGGTAATCCTTGGTACCGCCGATAGAGTAATACTTACCCTCGGCTTCGCGATAGAGTCTGCCTGCACCTACGCCCTCCTGCATAGGACAGAATAAACCGACTTTACCGACAAATATATAATTGTGTTCGCCCTCAGGTAGTCCTTCACACATGTCAAGGTATATCGATCCACGGCACTCTTTTGTTTCACACATATCGTTGAACTCTATATCCTCTTTACTGAATAGAGTCTTGAATACATATGGTACAGCAAATTGAGTGCCAGTAGCAGTCCATTCACCACTCTTTTTATGGTTCTTACCAGGACAATAGCCATAGAGAGACATACACTTCTCTTCGGTTGCATACTTGGCAATATAGACTGCGTTGTTTACCAGACACATCTTCTCGTAAGTGGCCTCATGTTCGAAGGTATAACCATAACTTAAACCATAGTTATACACGAAGTCAATTATCTCAGGAGTAGCATCAGGTATTTTGATCGAGTCTGTCTTGATATGAGCAACCTTGAAGCCACGTGCCTCAACCTCATTCTTGAGATTTACCATGAAGAGAGCGCCACGTTTAGCTACAATATTATCTGCATTTCGAGCATCCTTGAATGGATTCTCAAACTTAGCCGATGTAAGCCCATATACTGAGTTGATAGCAGTCTTCAGTGCATTTGCCAGTGAGCCGGATGTCATTTCTCCGCTTAACACTTTCTGAATGTACGGAGTCAACTTACCATCCAGCATGCCATTGACAATGTCCCAAGCTTCATGCTTGATCGATACTCGTCCCTCGACAATATCACGGAATGCTCGAGTAAATCTTGGGCCGAACAAGCATTCCGCAATTGCAGAGTGAGGATGCATAGACGATATGTCAAGCAGTGCAACGTTACCATACGCATCTGGCTTAGCAAATACCCAACCGCCCTCGCCAACGACTTCTCCACGGTAAGTCGACTTACCGAATTTGAATTCGTAGCCAGGGAAGTAAGGCAGGAGTGACTCTCGATTATCTCCGCTACCTTCATAGCCATAGTGCTTCTTAGACATCATCTCAGGGCATGCTTCCTTGAGGAACGCCTCAACTTCAGGATCCATACAAGTTACAGGCTCGGCGAGATTTCTATAGCAGAATTCATTCTGAGGCTTGCGATTCGTACCGAAGATAATTCGTGTTGTAAGGCTGTTAGTTGAATCGTTTACGGTCATTTCAGCCAAATCAGCCAGAATCTCTCTTGCAGTCCAGTCTGCTTCGAGATAATGGAACGCAGCTTTGGTTGCCCTAACATCGTTCTTACAATATTTTACAACCTTAGGCCACAGTTCCTCAGGCACGGGCTTATCCCAAGGCAGACCCAGTTCCTGATGGTGGATGCCCATTTTGATCTCGAGCTTCTTAAGACTCATTTTGTTGCCCGCTGAAGCGAAATCGTAGATATCCGTGTAACTCAGGTTATATGCTTCACGGAATTTGCCGTCCTTGTGATTACCAATGATAAGCTGAGACTGCTGATAAATCTGCTCGTTGTCATATCCTAACATTCTTGCATAAAGAATGTGGTTGTCATAATTTCGATTATTAAAGCCCACGAGTTTGGTAGATGTAAGCTTATTTATGTCTTCTGCTGTCGGATTGATTAATGCGGATACCTCGTCTGAGTCATCGGACATAAAGCATACCACAAATAGATTAGGAAATACCTCAACATCATAGAATACAATTGACTTGAGGTCCTTTATCTCAGTGTTGTCTGTAACCAACTCGTCAGCCGACTTGAATTGCATCTTGTTAACCATTTTGATGCAATAGTCAGCATGGTTAGTTGATCCAGTCGCGAATGCCAGCACAGCATTTCTCAAATCTCTTACGTCATACTGGGTGCCGGCCTTATAAGCATCGTCCAGTATCTTGTAGATAAAGTCAATACTTGGCTTGGTACCCGGATGATATTCTTTCTCCAGGTTTCTAAGAATGAGAGTACGAATCGCCTTTTCATTCTTAATAGTATCTTGATTTACCACCTTGTCATCTCCTTTCAATGGTAAACCCGAACTGATATTGGCGATAGGAAGATTGTTACACTTGGTAAGCTTTCTTCTTAATGCCTGCTTACCGGTGAATACCTTTATCTCAACATTTTCTGAATAGATTCTGCTGAGTTTGGTCGGATCACCAGTGTAGATGTAATGCAGATGTACGCCGCATCCAGACTTACTCAGTTCCGCATAAGTAGCCGGCCATTTAGCAGCCTCTGCAAGATTTGCTTCAAGACTCTTCTTACCATCGACCTTTAAATCGAAGTCTATTACAATATGATGTATGTCTGAGAACAGCACATAATGCAATAAAGAGGTGTCGATATCTGACAATTTGGTGGTTACGTTATCCCATTTTGATCGAGGGGCGCCTTCCTCTGATGCATACTGGGCATAGCAATCTGCACACATTTTGTCGAATATTGAGATATTAGAGTCTAATATCAGCGTCTTGGAGCCATTTTGAGCAGGTACAACGATAGAAGTATCATTTGATTCATATCTATCGCCTCTAAAACCTTTATAATAGCCCCTCGCATTGGTACCATCGGCTAAAGTATACTTATCAAGGTATTCGTCAAAGTAATTCTTTAACTCTTCCTTGAATACTCGCTGCGGGAATGGATAAGCTACCTTTGCATATTCACAATAGTTCTTATACATCTCCCAAGCTATTTTGAGTGATACTCCGTTGTCCCTTGAGAAGATCAAATAACTATCCATAACAAAGTTGTAGAAGTCGTTTGATGCCCCCATCATACCAACTGGGATATAGTCATCGTAGGCATGCTTGTCGTCCAGATATACGTTCAAACACTCATTAGCAATACCCCCGAGCTCGAATGGGATCATGCCTTTGAGTCTGTCATAATCTGCACGATTAAGCAGCCTACCCGATGGCGACACATCAATGAGTCGTCTTATCAAACCTGACTTAGCATCAGTAATTTTTACTGGCTTGTTCGTGCCCATAAAAAGGAAACATTTGAAGTCAGTAGCATAGGTTGATTTGAACTTCTCATTGACTGTCATTTTTTCATGCGATACCAGAGAGTTCAATCGAGTGTTGTCCTCGATTCTGGAAAGGTCACCATCGTGCTGGATAGCAACCAATGGGTTTGACTTGAAAGCCTCTAATGCAAACTGGTTGCTTGTTGAACCCAATGCTTTCGCATCAAATACCGAGTAATAGCCTTGAAATAACTGCTCTACAATGTTGAGGATAGTTGATTTACCTGTACCCTGAGCTCCATAGAGAACCATGAATTTCTGAATCCTCTTTGAATCACCAGATACGATAGCACCAATCGCCCACATCAATTTGTGAGCTTCCTCGTCATCGTAGAGAGTATGTATCATTTGATCGAATGCGGGTGCGGGAGCATCTTCAAGAGGATACGGCAATCTCTTGCTCGCATAATCCTCTTTTTTCACAGGACTGTTTGCAAAGACAAGGGTCTCGTCCAGTGGGTGAAATGAGTCTCGCATTTGACGCTGACAATATCTATGCCATGCATCAATCATATTCGATTCTGCATCGCACATATAAAGCACAATTGCCCCGCGCTCGATATTTTTCTCGACAAGATATTTGTCGATCTCAGCATCAATCAAATCAAGTGCGTCTTGTTCATCGGTACTCCAACGCCCTTGTTCTTCCAACCAGATGGCATAGAAATCCCCGCCTCGAATCATTAAATCCTTTGACTTAGTAATTCTGAAGCGAGGATATACGATTACGCGACCTTTCGAGTCCATTCGAGTAGACACTCTGAAGAAGTCTAACATCTGGACTCCTCCTTTTTATTCTTCTGTGTCGGTTGTATTTCTCTCTTTATAGAGATTCAGTTCAACATTGTCAAGCCTATCTTCGAGGTTCTTAGCCCTTGTGTTGGCCAGTGATGCAGTTACAAGGCCGATTACACCGAATACAACGCCAACTGTGCAACCAACATTAAGGCGTGATATATTCTTATTGAGAACACCGATAGTCTTGTCCATAAGATTCATATTGTCGACTGTTTCTTCAACACAACCAACCAACTCCTTGATGCAATCGGTGTTATTGTTTATAGCTGCTGTGGCAACATGAGACCACTCAACACTGTCGCAGATAAAGCCGAGTATCTTTTCGGTAACATTGCCGTTAGTCATTGTAGTAAGTTCATTCATGATTATATCCTCCATTTTATTTAAGTGTGTTAAGATAGCGCATTGCCTGATACCATATTTCCAGGTTACGCATATCTACTGTTGGATCTGCAACAGTGAATAAGCCACCTCGTCCGGATGGCATGTATTCACCTGCTTCAAATCTGTTTATTATTTCCTGTATATCCACAGGATTATAATGCTTGTCGTCGTATCCGTCGAGACCGAGAGATACGATCATAGCATAGAACCATACGCCTGTTCTGTCACCCTCAGCATCATCCGCCATAATCTGCTCTTCGATGCGTAGTGCAAGTGCCACCATCATCTCGAGCACTGAACAGCCGTCATTTTGATCAAGAAGGGCATTTATCTCAGACGGCGTGAGACCTATCTCGTGTCCGAAGCGCTGTCTCATGGCCCGTCCATCTGACTCTCGGTTTTCGTCCATACGGTTCTGATATACAAATCGTATATCATGAAGTTGGGTACAGAGTTTCTTGTAGAACTGTAAGCCTGTTTTATCAACGAGCCATTTAACATAGTCGCGTTCCTGATGCGGATGGATTCTCATTTTGATCACCTCACTTTACGTCTAACGGGTTGTCTGGGAAGGCGTTGTCATAGTCAGGCGGCAAGTCTGAATAATTCATATCCTTCCTATTTATCTCATAGTCTATCATCCGGGCATCATTACGCACCCAGATCTGCACCGTATTGAAGTCGTCGAATGCGTGGATAGCATCGAGACCAATTACCGTTTCGGGGTGCTCGATTTTAACACCCCAGCTATCAGCCAGGACCCCGTCGTCATACCAATCGAGGTCGAGTAGCTCATAGTCATCGCAGTCGCCCACCTGATTTGGATCGATGAGATATGGCTTATCCTCCGCACCAGGATTAGGTACCGCCTTTTCCATGAGGATTTCGCCTACGCCTGGTTCAACAAGACCCTCTTCTTTAGGATTTGAGTAGTTTGTATACTCATTCACCTGACGAGTATATTTGTTGAACTCGGGATCGCTCTTCTCTTCAGTGGCAACATAATTGGATACCGCTCCGTCTTCACGGAACTTATGAATTACTCCATAAGCAGCTTTGATGTCAGCAATATCGCGATCTGCCTTTTCTTCACACTTACTTTTGAAATATTTCATTGTGGAGACCACGCCAACCGCAGCCCCCGCAATGAACGCCAATACAATCTTAACTGTATTGTTCATTTTGATCACCTCACCACTTTACTCGAGACATGATGTTGTCCGAGCAGTTGAAGTTCAGCCATACGCCCTCTCGGCCACTATCGGTTACGAAGTTAGCAGCGGCAGGGTTATTGTAATCAAAGATACCGAAAGATATCTGATGTGTAGGTCCATTGGGATCGAAAATCCAACCGGAAAACTGTCCTTCGGGAGTTCTGTCGAGACCAAGATCGTCTCTTACCTCGTTCTCAAACATAAAGCCGGTTGCTCTTAACTTATCATTCGCCGCCTGCTCATGTGCCTTAAGAAACATGAGGTTGTAGTTATTATATGGATCCCGCTCGTAGTTAACATTAGTTTCGTCGAATAATGCGGTGTGTGGAGCCTGGTCTACTTTCCTGACCTCCTTAGTTTCGGTCTTTACTTCGCCGGTCTCAGGGTCAACAGTCTCTGTCTGCTCAAGCTCTACACGCTCGTTACGGTAGAGCTTCATTTCAGCCTCATCACCGATAGCACCGGCAACACGCTTACGGTACTCTCTGAAAGATGTATCAACAGCAGTAAACGCCGCGGACAGAGCTGCATTTCTGCGCATCATGATATTATTTGACCCTAACATGCAAGTAATGGAAGTCGCAGACAGAAGAATTGTAGGTGCATATACCTTTGTAAGATACCATGCAGTATCAAGATACACCTTTGTCATAGCCTGTGCGTCTTCCTTGGTCAGTTCGGCTTTTTCGTTGCCCTCTTCGTCGAGATGGATGCTCTCGATTTTGATCTTAGCCTCCTCAACAACAGGAATGGCCTTCTTTGTACCTACAATGGCACCTACAATGGCACCAGCACCTGCTACGATAGCTCCTGCGATAAGAAGCTTAGGCGAGTTCTCAACAGCAGCGAACTTAACGTTTGTCATAAATTTACCGATAGTATTCATGATTTCCATATTATTTTCCTCCTTGAATTATAAATTATTTATTGATAGGATAAGGGTTTGGGAGCTTGACAATATAGCAATTGCCATAGGACACAACTCGCGCGTCTCTTATATCTGTCCAACCCCATTTGTTGTCATTATAGTTGGGTATGATGCCTGCAGACTGGTAGAAATCGCCTACAGATGCAATGCCATACTCAGTGATCAGCTCGAACATTTGGTCAAGCACCTTCTCAGCATCGACCCTTGTGGGAAACTGCACCGACTGATAGTCAAATACGGATCCTGTTCTTGCGGGTGTTGGCGGACCATTGTACGACGCATAATAAGGCGTCGCCTGAGCCTGCTTGTAATATCCTCCGTATGACGTGTATGGGCTGTTATATCCTCCATACCCGTATCCACGGTTACCATGTCGTGCTTCGCCAAACAGCAGCATGTCAACACCGTTTGATACGATGCTTGATGCCAGCTGTTTCAATCCGGGCACGATCCAGTCTCTGAATATAGTGCCACTGACAGTCTTCAAATCTGTCGTAATAAATTTACCAGGATTAGCCGTGGGCTTCTTGACTGCCTGCGCCACGGCTTTTATTTCCTTCTTAGGGGCGTTTGTTGGCATGTTCGCCTGTGCCATCATATCATCTCCTTATTTTGATCAGAAAAGCTAAGAGAGCCTGTTACAGCTCTCCTGCTTTTGACATCTTTATTTTGTTTCAGTCTCCTCATTTTCTGTCTGAACCTGAATGTCAGGACTCTCAGTTGAAGCATCAACTGTTGCCGGTTCCGCCGATACCTGCTTTGACGCCTTCTTAGCTTTGATCTTAGCCGCAATAGCCTTGCCACCCTTGAATGCCAGCTTGCCGAGTGCTACCACACCCACGCCTGCCAGCGCCAGGATACCAACGCCAACTGCGACTGTACCCTTGTTAAGACCTTCGTCCTCGTCACAAGTGTCTTCAGATACAGGAACAATATCAGTTACCTCTACCTCAGTCTCGTTCTCCATTACTTCGTTGTTCATCATTTCTTCCATGATTAAAACCTCCAATAAAATTTAATTTTTGAGATGTCTCTCATAATACTGTATGTTTTTGCCGCGAATTACAGAACATGTCTAAAGTCTGTTCTTGGCGGTATCTCGAAATCGACTGTCATCGCAAGTCGATTGTCGGCTGTGAGTGTTGAACCAAATGTTGGATCAATGTATCCTCGGTCAATGTGCCAGCCAAGTTCATGACCCAAAGCAGTCTCTTCAAGTCCTACTTCGTAATAGAACTCATTGAGAGATATATAGTTATCATCTCTCATCTGCCTATTCAGATCATTGCAGGCCCGCTTCACATCTTCCATTGTGGAATAGAAATACCTTCCTGAATAACGCTCGTAGCAAAGAAGTTTGCCGTCCGCATTAGCAATAGCCACCGGAGCAGGTGTCTTAGAGGCATCCACCGTCTTTTTTGCTACCTTATCCTGTATTTTCTGCTTAACCTCAGGCAGTTTCTCTTCAGGTACCATTTCCTTGATCTGCTCCTCAACAGATTTCTTATAGTCCCTAAATGCCTGATCCGACACCGTGAGTGCCGTCGTGAGCAATGCATTACGCTTGAGACTCTGATGGGTTCCAAATATAATGCACGCCGCCGAACCCACAGCAGTGAGCGCTACCGGAATGTAGTATGGTGCCTTTATTTTGAACACCTCGCCAGGAGCAAGCGGATCGGGATCGCCTGTTACCCACTTCTGTGTGGCCTCGTCCATGTACACTCGCTTACGGCTCTCCTGTACCTCGGCGAGTTTTGCTTCAGCTTTTTTGCTTGCATGAGCGGTCTGGAATATAGCAGTAATCATGCCTGCTATACCGACGCCCACACTGAGCTCAGTGACATGCTGGGAAGCCAATCTGCCAATGTTTGCAGCTACTGGCTTCAATGTGTCAATTATGCTCATTTGACTTTCTCCTTTCACTTTCAATTAACATCATTTTGATGTCATCAATCTCTTCAAGCATGAACTTAGCATACTTTGTTGGATTTCGATCATCTCCGTCCAACAGCATTTCGTGCGTTTTTTGCACGATTAACATCGGATCAAGGTCGGTATCAATTAACTTCTGCATTACGTATTTGCAGACCGATCGGTGGTATGATCGCTCCATAACCTTATACTTAGGCCATACTTGAGCAGGTGGAATCATCTGCGCATAATGATCCCTTAAGATTTTTAGCGCCTCTGCGCTGGTCATTGTCGCATCTCCTTTCAGAAAAGCTAAGAGAGCCTGTTACAGCTCTCCTGCTTTAGGTTAGTTATCTTCTTCGTGCTTCTTCTCCCACTCATCGAATCTCTTATCGATCTGTTTCTGTGCCGTCTGCTGTGCATTTATTGTAGTCAGCACGGTACTGATGATACCGACGATCAGTGAAATTATTCCAAGCTTTGTCATAAGTTCTCACCTCCCTCATATAATAGTATGTTTTGCGCGCGAAGATTGAACATAGTTCAGAAAAGCTAAGAGAGCCTGTTACAGCTCTCTTGCATTTTGAGTTACTTCTTAAACATATCTTTGATGTCCTCAACTGTATCGTATATAGCCTCTGAGTCCTTGCTCCATTCGTCTGAATATTTAGTGCTGCAATGTGCCGCGGCTATAAGTCCGCGTACCACGCCTGCACAATAGCCTATACCAGCCGCACAGATAAATAAAATCATACCTAATACTTTTTTCATAATAAAACCTCCAATAAGTTTATTTTGAGTTTCCTCATAATAGGAGATGTTTTTATCGCGAATTAGTATGTTATGATTGTGCACTCCATCCCATCGCCTGGCTTCGCAACAGTCTGCTCCATGCGATATGGGATCTTGTGTTTCCGACATATTTCGCTCATGGCATTACTCATAAGTTTTATCACCGATGGCATGGATTCGAAGTATTTCTCAGTGATTATGTCGTAATAAAGCTCGGTTGGTTCGAGAGTGATCTTGTGATGAGAGATTTTTATTTCCAGCTTTGTACGAGGCTTCAACGGCCCTTTCTTGTCATTTTTTATGACGGAAACAATCGTTGCCTGGAGTCCGTTTACCACGGCAATAGTAGTGACAACAAGCTCTTTGCCATCTCCATATTCACGGGTCATATACAATACATTATTCATTTTGATTAATCCTCCTGTATAATATAATCTGGATTGCGCCTACAGAGCATCATCAGATACTCAGCACGCCTATTTATGCTATTCATATTTGTGGGCAGATTTGACCCTGTAGAATGATCGAATCCTTTGAATACGTCTGCATATTCTACTTGCGCCGCTATATCCGGATAGGTGGCCTGCAGATCTTCAAGTTCAGACGCCCATTTTGACCAAGTAGCATCCGAGATAAGATTCTCATTGTATCCATAATAAATAACCGAATGGACCCATACTTGCAACCTTCTCCTATGAATCAATTCAGCTATCTCTTCTCGTGACATACATAACTCCTTTCAGAAAAGCTAAGAGAGCCTGTTACAGCTCTCTCGCTATTCTCAACATCCTTATTTCTTGAATATGTTGCTGAATATGTGCTTGAAGGTGCTTGAGCAAATTGAACCTGTCTGTTCGAATATAAAGCCCTGTCGAATCCATTCCTGTTTCTTTACAAACTCTGCAATACCAAGAAACAGACCGCCGACGCTCACTCCGGTAGTAACGCTATTAAGGATCGTATCACGCTTGACTTTAGCTTTTTCAGCTTCAGCCTCAGCCTGACCCTTCTCATAGTCTGTTACCGCCTTCGTCAGGTCAGCAATGCCCTTGGACATTTTTGCATAGTCATCAGGTCCAAGATCCATATTAGGCAGCTCCTTTGTCTGTCGTTCAATCTCCTCTTTGATCACCATAGTAAATTCGTCCATATTCACATCTTCCTTTCAAAAATATTGGGATGTTCTCCCATAAAACACCGTGTTTCAGTCGCGACTCACTTTGAGTATCACCTTGTTTGTGTTCTCAAGCTGCGCTGGTGAATCAACATCAATTTCAAGGCTAAACATATCTTTGTTTGGGTCTTTGGTGTTAACATGGAGCACACCAAATCTGACCTTTGTACCAAGACCAGTGATTACTACAGTGAGAGCCATTCCACACGCAAGACCAATCGACCATATAATGGCAGCAACTATATAGAATGTCATTTCGATCACCTCCTTTCGCGAAAAGCTAAGAGAGCCTGTTACAGCTCTCCTGCGTTGAGTTTATTCGATTACCTTATCGATGTCGTCATCACTCTCAAGTTTAGCAGCACGATCACGCAGCTGTACGAGACCGACCATACATCCAATAATCGGTAACATAATTACCGCATAGATGATGGTGTCCTTTACAGTTATCTGATGATTCATAAACTTCTTAAACTTTTCTTTCATAATATGACCTCCAATAATATAGTTTCGGATTTCTCCTCATAAAAGAGCGTGTTTATTACGCGAGAAAAAGGAAGAGCGCTTGTTATCGCGCTCCTGCCTGGTTGAGGATTGTCTCTCGTACAAAATCGAGTTCTTCCATCATTTCTTTCTTAAGTTTCTCAGCTCTCACCCAATTTACTACGTACATGATTCCCGCTACAATTCCTGAAATTGCAGCCATCACACCCATAACAATTGTTGTTACTTTGAATACTTTTTTCATAATAAAAACCTCCAAATTATATTTTTAGGATCTCTCCTCATAATATACTATGTTTTTCACGCGAAAAGCTAAGAGAGCCTGTTACAGCTCTCATTCGCTCTTAATCACAAATTATGTCATACCACATGCCAATAACTTCCTTTACATAGTCTGTGCTTACATTATGTTTCACGGCAATATCCTCTATTGAATACCCGTCGTGATACATGTAGCAAACATCTTCCATAAAATTCTTCATTGCTGACATTTTGATCAACCCCTTTCATTAGAGGGTGTGTTTTTGTCGCGAAAGAAAAAATTAGAGGC